>Ga0181465_100105_pt1 | contig 23687 bp, 25 predicted proteins | sample InSIn3gowninarea_FD_119076 | JGI IMG/M metagenome (GOLD analysis project Ga0181465, IMG submission 119076) | Clean room microbial communities from NASA Spacecraft Assembly Facility at Jet Propulsion Laboratory, Pasadena, California, USA -... ... | reverse complement strand
TAATTGATTTGTAAATGTTTAACTTCACCCATATCGTTATCCCCCTTTGTTTCTTTATTTTATTATACCCTCTTTAAAATGCTTTTTCATTTAATAATCATACTTAGTTGATTTGTCAAAAATTTAGATAAATTAATTTATAAGCCGTTAAATTGTCAATAAGAAATATAATCTTTATACTATATGAGGAATAGTGATAATGAAGGAGTAAAAACATGAAGTGTAATACGTTAAAGTTAACTGAACAGGATCAGTTCATTAATAAAATAAAAAATAGTGAATCTCAAATTACATCTTTTTATGAATATGATGCAGCGCAAAAAGAAAGCTTTGATAGAAGATTAAAAACACCTAATAATGGAAGGGAATTTCATTTATCACGAGTGATTAAATCTTACATGAATGAATTAAAGTTAACACATCAGCAGCTGAATAACATAGATGCTTTAGCTGATGGTGCAAAAGTAGTGATTGGTGGACAACAAGCTGGTCTTTTTGGGGGTCCACTGTATACGTTTCATAAGATTTTCTCAATTATAACTTTAAGTCGTCAACTTTCTGAGGAATACGATACTCCTATTGTACCTGTGTTTTGGATTGCAGGTGAGGACCATGATTTTGAAGAGGTGAATCATACGTATGCATTCAATAATAAAGAAACTACTTTGAAAAAAGTAAAGTATCATACGATGACACCACCAGATAGTAATGTTTCAAGATATACTCCTGATAAGAACGAATTAAAAGCATCATTAAAGCACTTTTTTAAAGAAATGAAGGAAACTGTACATACTCAAGATGTTTATCAAATGTGCGTCAATATTATTAATCAATTTGATTCATGGACTGATATTTTTAAGGGATTGATACATGAAGTGTTTAAGGATTATGGCATTTTACTTATTGATGCTCGATACCCTGAATTAAGACAGATGGAGAAACCGTTGTTTAAAGAGATATTAGAAAAGAGGAATCAAGTCGATCAATCTTTTCGTGAAACTCAGATACGAACAACTCAACAACAACTTCCATCAATGATACAAACAGAGACAAACACTCATTTGTTTATTCATGAAGACGGAATGAGACAGCTTTTAAATTTTGATGGCACTTATTTTAAACTGAATAAAACTGAGAAACGTTACACGAAACAAAATTTATTAGATATTATAGAAAGAGAGCCTGAAAGAATTTCTAATAATGTTGTTACTCGTCCGGTTGTAGAGGAATGGTTGTTTAACACAGTAGCATTTATCGGAGGTCCAAGCGAAATCAAATATTGGGCAGAATTAAAAGGTGTTTTCGATACGTTAAATGTAGAAATGCCTATTGTTATGCCAAGATTAAGAATCACGTATTTGTATGCTAGAACTAAAAAGTTATTAAAACAATATAATTTATCGATAGAGTCTGTCATTGCTAATGGAGTAGAACAGGAACGTCAACGTTTTGTTCGTGAAAAAGCATCAAATAATTTTATAAATGAAGTAGAAGAAATGAAAATTCATCAACAAGAACTTTATAACAATTTATTAACCTATGTGGAAAATAACCATGACAACCAACTTCTTTTAGAAAAAAATAATCAAATTCATCTCAATCAGTACGATTATTTAATCAAACGGTACTTACTGAATATTGAAAGAGAAAATGATATAAGTATGCGACAGTTTAGAGAAATTAGTGAAACACTCCATCCAATGGGTGGTCTACAAGAAAGAGTTTGGAATCCACTTCAAATTATGAATGATTTTGGGATAGATGTGTTCAGTCCCTCTACCTATCCACCACTTTCTTACTCGTTTGATCATTTGATTATAAATCCTTGATATGATAGTGTTTTTGCCCGTTTTATCTTAAAGATAAAACGGGTTTTTTTGTGTTTGAGCAAATTATTTGCACCTTTTTTGTATAATTAGTGGAGGATAGTGGGGAGATGTGGTAAATTATAAATAAGGTGAGGTGATAAAAAATGTTCATGGGAGAATTCGATCATCAATTGGATACAAAAGGACGTATGATTATACCGTCCAAGTTTCGTTATGATCTAAATGAACGTTTTATTATCACAAGAGGCCTTGATAAATGTTTATTTGGTTACACACTAGAAGAGTGGCAACAAATTGAAGAGAAGATGAAAACCTTACCTATGACAAAAAAAGACGCGCGTAAATTTATGCGTATGTTCTTCTCAGGTGCTGTAGAAGTAGAATTAGATAAACAAGGGCGTATTAATATTCCGCAAAATTTAAGAAAATATGCCAATTTAAGTAAGGAATGTACAGTGATTGGTGTTTCAAATCGTATTGAGATTTGGGACAGAGAAACTTGGAATGATTTCTATGATGAATCTGAAGAAAGTTTCGAAGACATTGCTGAAGATTTAATAGATTTTGATTTTTAAATGGAGGAATTTAGATGTTTCATCATGTGAGCGTCATGTTAAACGAAACCATTGATTATTTAAATATTAAAGAAGATGGTGTGTATGTTGACTGTACGTTGGGTGGAGCAGGACATGCCCTCTATTTACTTAATCAATTAAATGATAAAGCATTTTAAAGAGGGTATAATAAAATAAAGAAACAAAGGGGGATAACGATATGGGTGAAGTTAAACATTTACAAATCAATTACAAAACAGATGAGCTTTTCGCTGATTTCAGAGAATTTGGTAACAAGAACCTATATATGATTGAGGAGTTAAAGGGACAAATGATTGATGCAAGTTCCGATTCTCCTTTTTATGGAATTTTTGTTGGTAATAAATTAGTTGCGAGAATGGCATTACTTGATAAAGGAGAAGTAGAAGAAACCTATTTCCCTAATAGCAATGACTATATTCTTCTTTGGAAATTAGAAGTATTAGATACCTACCAAAGACGTGGATATGCTAAGCAACTATTAAACTTTGCTAAAGAAAATAAAAAACCAATTAAAGCTATTGCTAGAAATAACTCAAAAGAATTCTTTTTAAAACAGGGTTTTAAAGATGTAGCAACCAAAAACCCTGAGGGGCACGACATCTTAATATGGAATCCATAATGTCGTAACAATAATATATATCAACTAAACTGAGCCAACACTTGTAATGATAAATTTTACAAGCGTTGGCTCAACTTATACTTCTTCAATTGTCTTTATCTCTTCTATTCACTCAACAATGTGAACCATTTCTGATAAATCATTAATGATATAATCCGGTTGAATAGACGTATGGTTTTCTTTTTGTCTGATATTAAACCAACATGTTGATATATTGGCATTTTTACCACCTAAAATGTCAGACGTTAAAGAATCTCCCACAATTAGAGTTTGATTCCTGTTATTCTCTCCGATATGTTCAAACACAAAATCGAAGAACTCTGTCATCGGCTTTTGAAATCCAGCTTGTTCAGATATAAAGACATCTTGAAATATTTCATTAAATTGTGTCTGAGCAATTCGTCGTAGCTGTGTTTCTGTTACACCATTGGTTACTATATAGAGAGAATGATTTAATTTTAATTGTTGTATAACTTCTAATGTATGATCAAATAATTTAACTGGTGCCTTTGCTAATTCTGCTCTAAAGCACTCATCAGCTTCTTTTCCATTTACATGAATTTGATAGTCATTAAAATAATTAATAAATCGTTGTGACAGCACTTCATCTTTAGTCAATTTATTTTGTTGAAATGCTTCCCAATGCGCTTGGTTCACTTTCCTAAAATGTTCGAAATCCTGTTGACTTGGCTGATGATTGTATTTCTGCGCTAAATTATAAAACGCTGTTTTCTCAGCGTCATAAAAATCCACTAATGTATCGTCGAAATCAAATAATATATTTTTGAATTTCATATTCAAATCTCCTATTTATTAACAATCTTTTTTACTAAAATAGTAACAAATAAAATGGCACAAAAAAAGACCAGAGCATTTGCTCTGGCCAATAACTAAACGTGTATTAGAAACCGAAGATTTTACCTAATACGCTAACGCCACTTTCTACGATATCAACGATACTAGTTCCTAATTTAGTCCAATCTTGGTCTTGTGCTGCTTTTACTGTATTTGCAATAGCTTCTGCTAATTTTGACATGTTTATCTCTCCCTAATTAATTATTTAAATTTTAAAGTTTTAATTTTTAAATTATTGACCTAATAATTTAGAAATAACACTAATACCATTTTCAACAATACCAGCGATGCCTGAAGCTAATTGAGACCAATCTTGGTTGATTCCTGCATCTACTACACTTCTAATTGCGTCAAATAATTGTTCCATTATTCAAAACTCCTTTAAATAAATTTTATTATTATGCTAGATCGTTGATGATGAACTAATTTCCTAAAAATCGATTCACCATATCAACGCTACTTTCTATGATGTTAACAATACTTGCCCCTAATTGAGTTCCATCGTTAGTGATGGTTGCTTCTAAGATGTCTTTAAAAGCGTTAAATAATTTCATTATTAACACTCCTAAATGAGTTAATAACTCCAAAACGATCGGATACGTTTTAATTCGTTATCTCTATCGCTTTGTTACCTATACTATAAAGTTAATTTGACTCAATTTGTTGCGTTTTTCATACTAAGTAATTAAGAGTTCCTAACTGTTGCTTTATTTAGGTTTTTTAACAGTTAGGCATGCACAACTGTATTGCACTCGATTTTATTGATATAAACATATGAGATTTTATATCAAATTAACATTTATGTATAAAAACCTCTATTATAGTGAAAAATATAAATAATTTTTATTAGGTACCTATTGCTAAAAGACATATATTTAGATATAATAATTCTTGTGTTGAAAATGTCCTGGTAGCTCAGCTGGATAGAGCAATGGCCTTCTAAGCCATCGGTCGGGGGTTCGAATCCCTCCCAGGACGCTATAACAAAAAGGAGTCTCATTGAATGAGGCTCCTTTTTTATTTTCTAAAGTACAATAATATAATTCAACAGAGATTAAATCTCACTATTAAGTATCAAAGTGCAAACTGAATAAGGCGTAAACATCACGATAGTTTAACTCAGCCATCAATTACCACATCATTAATAAACCTGAAACATTTTAATGTCCCAGGTTTATTCTTTATATAAAAGTTATGCTCTTATTATTCCTAACTGTCTAAAATTCAATCTTAACTGTTTCAATGATCTGATTTTCTCTATTTCTAAAATTCAAAATGATGGTATTTTCATCTTCCTTGTATACGAGTTCGGCAAAAGTTTCTTCAATTTGACTACGTGATTGAGAAATACTACCAGGATTAATTACATGGATACCACCTATTTGCTCATATTTTGCCACATGTGTATGTCCATAGAAGGCAAACACACATCCTAATTCTTTTGCCTTTTCTGCCAGTTTCATTCGTGTTTGGTTTACTTGATAAAGATGTCCATGAGTATAAAAGGCACGGATTCCGTTTTCTTCAGTGGTTGCTTCTTCTAAAAACTCTGGATAAAAATCACAATTACCTTTCACACGCTGATACAAACTAAGTTCTGTGTCATTATAACTAAATTCAGAATCCCCTAAATGTAAAAATTTATCTGCATCTTTATGTAGTTCATAAATATGATATAAGATACCTGTTTCTTTGTGATTATCACTAAGAATAATCCACTTAGACATGTTGTTCACCCTCTAAATATTCTTTTAACAGTCGAATAGCATTTCCACGATGACTGATTTTACCCTTTTCATCATTTGTAATTTCCGCCATCGTTTTATTTAATTCTGGGACAAAAAATATTGGATCATAACCAAAACCATTCTTTCCATGTCGTTCAGTTGTTATCACTCCAGAAACTGTTCCTTTAAATGTTTTTGTTTTTTCATTAGGCGCACTCATACTAATCACACAAACAAATTGAGCACGACGGTCTTGAACATCTTCTAAGTTCGTTAACAACTTTTCAATATTATCTTCATCATTCTTACCTAATCCTGCATAACGAGCTGAATATACGCCTGGTTCTCCATTTAATGCGAACACTTCAAGTCCACTATCATCTGCAATGACACGCTTATTTAATGCATGTGCTGCTGCTTCGGATTTTAACTTAGCATTTTCTTCAAATGTGGAACCTGTTTCTTCTACATCAAAATCCTCAATTAACTCTGAAATTCCAATAACATGTTGATTTTTAAAAATAGCTTTAAAATCGTTTATCTTACCTTGATTATTAGTTGCAATAACAACATCTTCCATATCATTCTCTCCTTCTATGAATCATCTACAGTTATTCTTTGGACTTCAACTTTCATATTTAACCATTCATCAATAATATTTTTAATATGTGTGGTGTCACCAGTCGCAAAAAATCTATGTCGGGGATGTTCTGTGTAACTGGCATGCTCATTGCTAAATGTGAGTAATGCACTTACTTCTCTTGCTGTTTCTAGGCCAGATGAGATAACTGTTTTAGTACCACTAAAATATTCATAAATAGGCTGATATAACAACGGATAGTGCGTGCATCCTAAAATAACCGTGTCCGCATCACTGTTTCTCCATTGCTTCAACGTTTGATGAATCACAATATTAGTGATTGTAGGGTCTTTATAGCGCATTTGTTCAACTAGAGGAACAAAGCCCGGGCATGCAACACTATAGACATTCACATTTGGATTTATCTTTTTTATATGTGTGCGATACGCTTCTGATTTAATTGTTCCTTCGGTTCCTAAAACTAATACATTTTGATTTTTTGTAGTCATTATAGCAGTTCTTGCTCCAGGTTCGATAACACCAATGACAGGAATAGGTAATATGTTTTGTAAATAATTTAATGCAACTGCTGTAGCAGTATTGCAAGCAATAACTAGCATTTTTATATCAAATTCCATCAATTTTTGAGCTAGTTCCGTTGTGAATTTTTTAACTTCTTCTCCTGGTCTTGGACCATATGGACACCGTGCTATATCACCTAAATAATAAATAGTTTCATTTGGTAACTGTCTCATAATTTCCTTAGCTACAGTAAGACCACCAACACCTGAATCAATGACTCCAATAGGTTTATTCATACTTCTTCACCCTTATTTTTACAATTACCTTACATTGTATCACAGTATCATTTAACTGTAGATATTTACGTTTATAGTTCTTGTAAAGTGATGTTCCTATCTTTATTCTACAATCATCAAAAAATGACCAAGGCAAGGTTGCCTTGGTCACTATAAGCTATATTAATCTACTTGGTGGTCAGAACCAAAGAATGATTTAAACATATGGAAAGAAGTTTCTCTATTCATTGCGGCAATTGACGTTGTCAATGGTATACCTTTAGGACATGCATTCACACAGTTTTGAGAATTACCACATTCTTGCAGTCCTCCTGCACTCATCAATGCATCTAAACGCTCATCTTTAGTCATGGAACCTGTAGGATGTAAGTCGAACAAACGTACTTGAGAAATAGCTTGTGCACCAACAAATTTATTATTTTTTGTGACATTTGGACATACTTCTAAGCATACACCACATGTCATACATTTAGACAATTCATATGCAGTTTGACGTTTTTTCTCTGGCATACGTGGTCCAGGCCCTAAGTCATATGTTCCATCAATAGGAATCCATGCTTTCATTCGTTTTAAGTTATCGAACATTCTTGAGCGATCAACTTGTAAATCTCGAATGACAGGGAAAGTACTCATAGGTTCAAGACGAATTGGTTGTTCTAATTGATCAACAATAGCTGAACATGATTGTCGTGCACGGCCGTTAATAACCATTGAACAAGCGCCACATACTTCTTCGAGGCAATTCATATCCCATGTGACTGGCGTCGTTTTTTCGCCTTTAGAGTTGACTGGATTTCTTCTGATCTCCATCAAACATGCAATTACGTTTAAATTTTCCTTATAAGGAATTTCAAATGATTCTTCATAAGGTTTTGATTCGCTATTATCTTGACGTTTAATTATCAATTTTACTGTTTTTTGTTTTGGTTGTTGATTTTGACCTTGTACTTGAGTTTGTGGATTACTTTGAGTTTTTGGAGTTTCTTTTAATGATTGATTAGCCATTACTTATTACCTCCTTTAGACTTACTTGTGTAGTCACGCTTACGAGGTGGAATTAAACTTACATCTACTGGCTCATAAGTAAATTCTGGCTTTTCACTTCTACCTTTATAACGAGCCATGGTTGTTTTTAACCATTCTTCATCATTACGTTCTGGGAATTCAGGTTTGTAATGTGCACCTCTAGATTCGTTACGATTATATGCACCAATCGTAATCACACGAGCAAGAACCAACATATTCCATAATTGTCGTGTGAAGAATACTGCTTGGTTGCTCCATGTTTGCGTATCTTCCATATCGATATCTTCATAACGTTTCATAAGCTCTTGAATTTTTTTATCTGTTTCAAGCAACTTTTCATTTTCACGAACTACAGTTACGTTAGCTGTCATAATTTCACCTAATTCACGATGAAGTTTATAAGCATTTTCAGTTCCACGCATATTTAATAAATGATCAAATTTTTCTTTCTCTTCTTTAACACGAGCTTCGAAAATACTGTCATCTAGATCTGTATACGATTTTTCAACATTTTCAACATATTTGATAGCGTTAGGACCTGCTACTGTACCTCCATAAATAGCTGAAAGTAAAGAATTGGCACCTAAACGGTTACCACCATGTTGTGAGAAATCACATTCACCAGCTGCAAATAACCCTTTGATATTAGTCATTTGATCATAGTCTACGTATAAACCACCCATTGAATAATGCACTGCTGGGAAGATTTTCATTGGAACTTTACGTGGATCATCACCTGTGAATTTTTCATAAATTTCAATAATACCACCTAATTTAACATCCAATTCGTGTGGATCTTTATGAGATAAATCAAGGTAGACCATGTTTTCTCCATTGATACCTAACTTTTGGTTAATACAAACATCGAAAATTTCACGTGTCGCTATATCACGTGGAACCAAGTTACCATAATCTGGATATTTTTCTTCTAAGAAGTACCAAGGTTTACCATCTTTATACGTCCAAATTCGACCACCTTCACCACGAGCTGATTCACTCATAAGACGTAATTTGTCATCTCCAGGAATCGCAGTCGGATGTATTTGGATGAATTCACCATTTGCATAAATCGCACCTTGCTGATAAACGATGGACGCCGCTGAACCTGTATTAATCATTGAATTCGTCGTTTTACCAAAGATAATACCAGGACCACCTGTTGCCATGATGACAGCATCTGAACCGAATGATTGAATTTCTGATGTTGTCATATTTTGAGCGACAATACCTCTTGCAGCATCTTCTTCGTCTTTAACAATACCTAGAAATTCCCATCCTTCGTATTTAGTTACTAAACCATCTACCTCGTATGAACGAACTTGCTCATCTAATGCATAAAGTAATTGTTGACCTGTCGTTGCGCCAGCAAAAGCTGTTCTATGATGTAGTGTACCGCCAAAACGTCTAAAGTCTAATAATCCTTCTTTCGTTCTGTTAAACATAACCCCCATACGATCTAACAGATGGATGATTTTAGGTGCAGCATCAGCCATTGCTTTGACTGGTGGTTGATTAGCCAGGAAGTCTCCACCATAAACAGTATCATCAAAGTGAATCCACGGTGAATCTCCCTCACCTTTAGTATTAACAGCACCATTTATGCCACCTTGTGCACAAACAGAGTGCGAACGCTTTACCGGTACAATGGAAAATAAATCTACATGTGCACCTTGTTCTGCCGCTTTAATTGTTGACATCAGACCGGCTAGTCCTCCACCGACAACAATAATTTTTTTCTCTGCCATAGAAATGTCACTCCCCTGAATATTTAAATCTAAAGCCCTACTTTTAATTTCAGATATAAACTAAATACGAAACAGTTAATTTTTAACGTTTCATAATTTCTAAGTAGTAAATTTATCTATACTCGCTTATTTCAAAATGAAAATTCGTATACTTATATAAACGCAATAACGGCTGCAACACCAATATAAGAAATCACTAAAAATACTATGAGTGAAATCCAAGTAAAAACACGTTGTGATTTTTTAGATTGTAAAAAGCCCCATGTTACACAAAATGACCATAAACCATTAGCAAAATGGAAAACAACAGCAATGACACAAATAATGTAAAAGATTGCCCATAACGGATGTTGTAATGTTTCATGCATTAGATTATAGTCCACAGATTTACCATAAAAAGCTTTTTGCAAACGTGTTTGCCATAAGTGCATTGCAATAAAAACAAATGCTAAAATACCACTTACACGTTGGAAGAAAAACATCCAGTTTCTAAATAATGAGTAATGCCCGATGTTCTCCTTAGCAGTGAATGCGATGTGTAAACCGAACAAACCATGGTATAACAATGGTATATAAATAAGTATAAATTCCATCACAATAAGGAATGGTAAAGATTCCATAAATCCTGAAGCTCTATTAAAAGCTTCAGCACCTTGCGTTGCTTGATGGTTTACCATTAAGTGTACAATTAAAAATGCACCTATCGGAATAACCCCTAATAACGAATGTAATCTTCTAAGGTAAAATTCATTCTTTGATTGAGCCAAAAAGAGTCCCCCCTGCGAAACATATAATTTAAATTGCTAATTCTTAGAAACTTGTATGCAAAATGCCCTAAAGTTTTACATAAAAGACCAGCGTTGATTTACTTTTTTATTTAGTACTTGTCTTTATAATTAATATCGACCTATACACAAGTAGGACTTAAAAAAGTAAAAAACCAGTCATTGAGCAGAAAGTTTAAAAGTTTTGGAAATCTATTAGTTGTGACAATCAACATGAAGTGATAACTCTTCTCATTTAGAAAACGCTTCCATACAACTTTAAAAAAATTAGCTTTTGTTACGTACATTGTAACATTAATTTCACAATTTTTGGGCATGAGAATGATTCTCATGCCCACTTTTTAATAATTATTTGTTTTGTAACGCGTTTTGAAGGTTTTTAGCAACCTTTTCAGGCAAGCCTGCTTGTCGTAATTCATCAAAGGATGCTTCTTTCATTTTCTTAATCGATCCAAATGTACGTAATAATGAAGTTTTTCTCTTAGTTCCAATACCATCAATGTCATCTAGAACAGATTTCAGACCAGTTTTTTGACGTGTTTGTCGGTGGAATGTAATTGCAAATCGATGAACCTCATCTTGTATGCGATGTAATAGATAAAATGCTTGACTGTTCTTTTTTAAAGGTACTATTTCAGCACTTGCTCCATAAAGTAGTTCAGATGTTTGGTGTTTATCATTTTTTTGTAAACCAGCAACTGGTATATCTAGCCCAAGCTCATTTTCGAGTACATCCATCACACCATTCATATGACCTTTCCCACCATCAACTATTATTAAATCTGGTAGAGGTAGCCCCTCGTTGAGTACACGTGTATAGCGTCTACGAACGACCTCTCTCATAGATTTATAATCATCAGGTCCTTCCACTGTTTTAATCTTATATTTTCGATAATCTTTTTTATGAGGTTTGCCATCTACAAATGTAACCATTGCTGAAACTGGATCAACACCTTGAATATTTGAATTATCAAAAGCTTCAATTCTTATTGGTGTTTGAATACCCATACGCTCTCCTAATTCTTCAATTGCTTTGATTGTTCTTGACTCATCTCTAGCAATTAATTCAAATTTATTATCGAGTTGTACTTCAGCATTGTGATTCGCTAAATTAATCATGTCTTTTTTAGCTCCTCGTACTGGTTGAACAATCTTAGTATCTACCACCGACTGAATGATATCTTTATCAAGATTTTTAGGTACATGAACTTCCTTAGGTAATAGATGCTGATTTAAACTATAAAATTGACCTATAAAAGTATAAAATTCTTCTTCCTCTGTTTGTTGTATCGGTATCATTGTAGCATCACGTTTTATCATATTACCTTGTCTAACGAAGAAGACTTGAACACACATCCAGCCTTTAGAAACACTATAACCAAAAACATCTCTAATTGTATTATCTGAAGACATAATCTTTTGTTTTTTAGTTAAATTGTGAATGTGTTGAATCATATCTCTATATTCTTTTGCTTGTTCAAAATCTAACTGTTCACTCGCTTTATTCATGCGGTCTTCTAAATGATGCAAAATTGTTTTATCTTCCCCATTTAGAAAGTCCGTAATTTCTTTTGTCATTTGAGCATACTTCTCTAAATCAACATCATAGACACACGGTCCCATGCATTGTCCAATATGGTAATAAAGACACAGCTTATCTGGCATATTATCGCATTTTCTAAATGGATAGATACGATCAAGTAATTTCTTTGTTTCTTGTGCAGAATATGCATTAGGATATGGACCAAAGTATTTACCTGAATTCTTTTTTACAGTACGAGTAACAAGTAATCGTGGATGCTTTTCTTTGGTAATTTTAATAAAAGGGTAACTTTTATCATCTTTTAATAAAATATTATATCGGGGTTGATACTGTTTTATAAGATTAAGCTCTAGCAATAGCGATTCTGTCTCACTTGATGTCACGATAAATTCAAAGTTACGTATTTCTCCAACCAAACGGGTTGTTTTAGCATCATGTGCGCCCGTAAAATAAGAACGTAGACGATTTCTTAAACGCTTTGCCTTCCCCACATATATAACCTGATCATTTCTATCTTTCATTAAGTAACAACCCGGCTCTAAAGGGACTACGTTTAATTTTTCTTTAATTTTCTTTTGATATTCCTCCAAAGGGCTCCTCCTTTCCATTATCAAATTGATTAATGAAAACAAAATAAAGCTGGAGCAATTACTCAGTGTAATGCCCCAGTCTTTATTTATGTTAATCTTATAGATGTTTATCTAATACTTCTGCTAAGTTTTCTTTAGGTTGGAAACCTACAACTTTATCAACTGGTTCGCCATCTTTAAATACAATTAAAGTTGGGATACTCATTACTTCATATTTCGCTGCAGTTGATGGATTTTCGTCAACATCTAATTTTAAGATGTCAGCTTTACCATCATAGTCTCCTGCTAGTTCTTCTAAAACTGGTGCAATCATTTTACAAGGTCCACACCAAGTCGCCCAGAAATCAACTAATTTAACACCAGATTCAATTTTGCTATCAAAATCAGAATCAGTTACTTTTACGATTGCCATAATGCCAATCCTCCTTAATTTTCAATGATGAACAAATTATAACAGAGATTAATCACCTTTGCATTATAGATGCTCTTAACACACTTAGCGAGTTTAGAGCGTCTTAACACACTAGTTATTAGGCTAATCTGCGCCCTTGTCCTCTCTTAAACTTTTCACTTGATATTAAGCACTTTTTATTAAATATTTTTAATACTGAGTTCTATAAACTTGTCGATTTAATTATTCAGATATAGTCACATTACTCATATCTTAAGGTTACTTGAGTTCTGCCACAGTGACACCAAATCCACCTTCACTAGGCATACCTCCTCTATATTGTCTAACGCTTTTATGTTTTTTCAAATGTTGTTGAACACCTTTTTGAAGTGCTCCCGTACCTTTACCATGAATAATATAAACTTGTTCGTAATTGCTTAAAACCGCCTGATCAAGATATTGATCTAATTCATTTAAAGCTTCTTCGTAACGATACCCTCTTAAATCAAGTTCTGTTTTAATAGTTTGTCTATTTTGTCTTGTTACCATTTTTGTAGGTTTTTCTTTTTTCTTTTTCGTTTTTTCTAAATCTTCAATAGGTAATTTCATTTTAATAATTCCCATTTGTACAACTGCTTCTTCGTTACCTACAAGTTCAAGCACTTCACCTTTTTGACCGTAAGATAAAACTTTCACTTCATCTCCAGCATGAATCGTATCATACTTTTTCTTTTGAACATGTTGCTTGATTGATTTTGCCTCATATTGATCATCAAGTTGTTTCTTTTTATCAATTAATTCATGTTCTTTTACTTCAGCGCCCTTATGATCTCTTAGATTTCTAAGTTCTTTAAGAATTTCGTCCGCTTCTTTAGTCGCAGATTTCACACGCTGATTAGCTTTTTCTTTAGCTTCCTCCATCAAAGATTTCTCATAATTTTGATACTGTTGATATTGTTTAGACAAGGCATCGTGAGTTTCCTGTGCTTCTCTCACAAGTCGATCTAATTCTATTCGTTGTTGGTCAACACGTTTTGAATTGTGTTCTAATGATTCAATCATGGCATTGATTTCTTGCTCGTCTGTCCCTATCATTGTCTTAGCTTTATTAATGATGTTGAGACTTAGACCAAGTTTTTTTGATATATCGAAGGCATTAGATCGCCCTGGAACACCCATTAATAATTTATAAGTCGGACTCAGAGTATCAACGTCAAATTCAACACTTGCATTCATAACACCTTCACGATTATAACTATAAGCTTTTAATTCAGGGTAATGTGTTGTCGCCATAACTAAAGATCCTAAACGACGTACATAATCTAAGATGCTCATTGCGAGTGCCGCACCTTCACTTGGATCTGTACCTGCGCCTAGTTCATCAAATAAAATTAGACTATTTTGATCTGCATCTTGTAATATTTCCACTATATTTTTCATGTGAGATGAAAATGTTGATAATGATTGTTCTATAGATTGTTCATCTCCAATATCACAATACACATTTTCAAAGATACTTAATTGACTTCCATCCAGTGTAGGAATTAACAATCCTGACTGTGCCATGACAATTATCAAACCTAGTGTTTTTAAAGTAACAGTCTTACCACCCGTGTTTGGTCCAGTAATAATGACTGTTTCTACATCGTCAATAAATTCAATTGTATTTGCTACAACAGTATCTTTGTCTAATAAAGGGTGAAATGCATTGGGTAAATATATCGTTCGATCCTCTTTAAATGTAGGTTTTGTTCCTTTTATAGTGCGCGCATAACGAGCTTTAGCAATTAAAAAATCGATTTGACCCATGACCGATTCAGCAACGAGTAATGCGTCAGATTCCGCCGAAACTAATCCCGTCAATTCAGTCAATATACGTTCACGTTCAACTGCTTCATCATTACGCAAACGACTAATTTGATTATTCATCTCTACAACAGAATTCGGTTCAATATATAGTGTTTGTCCTGATGCCGATTGGTCATGAACAATACCATTGAAATCTTGTCTATATTCAGCTTTCACCGGAATAACATTGCGATCATTTCTTACTGTTACAATTGCATCAGATAGTTTTTTTTGATTCCCTTGATTTTTCACTATTCTATCTAAATTTTGACGAATCCGTTGATTTGTTCTTGAAATTTTACTTCTAATACTTTGTAAAGTATAACTCGCATGGTCAAATAAATCGTGTGCATCACATTTTTCATTAATTTCTTTAAATAAATCTGTAAGTATCGGTAGATGATTCATTTTATCATGCAGTATAGGATACTTAACCTCTTCATCTTCCTCTAGCATTTGATTGTAAAATGTTTTAAATTGATTTTGCACTTGAACTAGGCGTTTAATTCTGTTTAATTCTCCCACATTTAAAACGCCTCCTATGCTAGCCCTATGAACAAGTGGAGACACTTTTGCTAGACCACTTAAACTTGGTAATCGATGCTTGTTATAGATTTGTGAAATTTCATCTGTTTCATTCATTTGAAATTCTACTGTATCGAAATTACTAGCGGGAGCCATCTCTTGTACTTTTTCACGACCTAAATCACTTATAGTTTCATCAGCCACAAATGATTTAATCTTTTCAAATTCCAAGACATCTAATGTTTTTTGTCTCATGCAATCCCTCTATTTCTTATATTTATTCGTTTCAACAAATGAGCGAAAGGCTTCCTTCGTCATTGTATTAATGACCCTCTCTTTATTGACAAATCCTTTTTGTGCAGTAGCAACACCATATTTCATGAAATCAAGATGATTTGTATGATGAGCATCCGTATTAATTGTCAACTTAACCTTTGGATATTTACGAACGATTTCTGCATTTAAATCTAAACGATGCGGATTTGCGTTAATCTCTAAAATTGTATTTGTTTCTTCGGCTAAATTCATTAACTTTTCAATATTAGCTTTATAACCTTTTCTACGTCCAATAATACGACCAGTTGGATGAGCAATATGACGCACATATGGATTTCTACATGCTGTTTCCAAACGTTTCATGATTTCGTCTTCAGATTGATTAAAGTTTTGATGAATAGCAGCGATAACATAATCAAGCTGTGCCAAAACTTCGTCATCGTAATCTAATGTTCCATCAGGTAATATGTCCATTTCTGTTCCTGAATATATGTCTATTTCTTTATATTCTTCATTTAATTGCTTTATTTCTTCATTTTGTCTTAGCAGACGGTCGACTTGTAATCCATGAGCTACTTTTAAACTTTGTGAGTGATCTGTAATGACCATAAATTCATAACCTTTTGCAATATTTGCCTCAATCATTTCTTTAATCGAAAAGGCACCATCACTATATGTTGTGTGCATATGCAAATCTCCATTGATATCATCTAATTGAATGATTTGACTCAGATCTTTATCAAACTCACGACCATCTTCACGCATGGCAGGCGCAATCCAATCTACACCAAAATGATGATAGATCGCTTCTTCACTTTGTAATTGTAATAGCTTACCATCTTGTTGTTCGATACCATACTCACTAACCTTTTCGTCGCGTGCTTTTGCTAATTGTCTTATTCTAATATTATGATCCTTCGAACCGGTGAAGTGTTGTAAAGTATGGTAAAAGGCAGCAGGTTCTATCAATCTAAAATCAACGCCAATCGTCTCATCATCATAAGCTAATTCCAGAGAAATTTTAGTATCCCCAACAGCAACATCTTTGACTTTATTCGGAATACGAAGTAATTGTTGTTGAACTTTTTTAGGCTCTGATGTACTAATTATGAAATCTAAATCTTTACTCATTTCCTTATATCTTCGAAAACTACCAGCAGTTGAATATTGTTCAACTCCTTCTAGCTGTTCAATAAATTTTACAATTTCTTGGTTGAGTCCTCTCATTAGCTCTATAGGATAACGATCTTTTTTTAGCACCCATCGACTTCACTGCTTCTAAAATGTTTTGCTCTGTTTTTTTTGCAAAACCTTTTAAAGCACTGACCTTACCTTCTTCACAGGCTTTTTGAAGTGTTTCTTTATCTGTAATTTGAAGTTCATGATATAGTTTCGCTATTTTTTTACTGCCTAATCCTTGTATTTTCAAAAGTGGCACTAACCCTTCAGGTACTTCATCTTGAAGTGCTTGAAGGGTCGATGATTGACCTTGTGTTTTAAATTCATTAATAACTTCTCCTACGCCTTTTCCAATGCCTTTAAGTTCTGTTACATCATCAATCTCTTCTAATGTACGCTCATCAACCTCTAAACTTTGTGCGGCTTTTCTATACGCTGAAACTTTAAATGTATTTTCTCCTTTTAGCTCCATATATATAGCTATTTTTTCTAATAATTGAATTACATCTTTTTTTGTCATCAATATCACTCCATAAAAAGAAGACCAGGACATAACATTAAAGTTCGAATTTGTCCTGACCTCATGTCATCACTTTATAAATTTAAAATAAATTGTGATAAATAAGGAATTTGTTCAATCACAACTCGACTTAATAGCGATTGAGATAATTGGTACTGTATAAATGAATGCGGATATAGCGATAATAAATAAAGTCCAATTTGTAAATATATAAAAACCGCTATGATACTCAAAACGACACTCGATATCCGACTTACTAAATGTATCTTTTTATACGTTATTATATTATCAAATGTAACAACAACTAGATACAAAATAAGCTTACACATACCAAATATTATAATAAATGCTATCACTTTTTCAAATCTGTATTGCAAATGATCATAAGGAATAGTATAGACCATGTCAAACGCCACCGTTTTCGGAAATGGCACAAAGACAACTAAACGTTGCGCAATAGATTGATAATGTTGTGACGCAATATATAAAGATACAATTGAAGAAGCAAAGTGCAATATCGATAACCAAATACCTCTACGAAACCCTATCACTATAAAGTAACAAATAATAAGAAGAACAACTATATCAATGAGCATTTATTCATCTCTTTGTTTTAATTGATTTATTTCTTGCTGTAATCGTCTGTTCTCTTCTTCTAATATAACTTTCTCATGCATAATATTCACAGATGTTAAAATCGCTTTTCGAGTTGTATCTAAACCTGCTGATTTTTGACCTAATTCTTGCATTTTTTCATCAACAAGATGTGCTACATAACGAATATGTTCAGGGCTATCTTCGCCAATGATTGTGAAATGTTGATCATTAATCGTAACATTTATTCTATTTTTAAATTCACCCATACTAATTTCTCCTGACCTTGGATTAAAATGATTTTAACTTAAACAATTTTTTAAACTCCAATTTATTAAATTGTAAATTGTAGTATTTTACATATTTTTACTTATCATCAAATATTATACATGAGTGTAAATACCGATGTAAACGTCTGTTATTAAAAGATAATACAGATGACATATTCAACAATATCATTTAAGACTATCTTCAATATTAAAATTTGATAAAATATAAAAGAGTACAAAAAAAGAGAGGATTCAATTAATGGGAAATGTCGTATACAAACTCACGTCAAAAGAAATTCAATCATTGATGGCTCAAACTACTTTTGAGACGACGAAGTTACCTCAAGGTATGAAAGCTCGTACGAGATATCAAAATACTGTTATCAATATCTATAGTTCTGGCAAAGTAATGTTTCAAGGTAAGAATGCTAAACAACTTGCGAGTCAATTGCTACCAGATAAACAATCAACAACTGGCAAACATACATCATCAAATACAACTAGTATTCAATATAATCATTTTCATTGTATTGGAAGCGATGAAGCGGGCAGTGGCGACTATTTTGGTCCATTGACTGTATGTGCAGCTTATGTGAGCCAATCACATATCAAAATCATAAAAGAACTTGGTGTAGATGATTCAAAAAAACTAAGCGATACTAAAATCGTCGATCTTGCAGAACAGCTCATTACCTTTATCCCGCATTCTTTATTAACATTAGATAATGTTAAGTATAACGAACGACAAAGTCTAGCATGGTCTCAAGTTAAAATGAAAGCTGTCTTACATAATGAAGCTATCAAAAATGTGCTTCAAAAAATTGAGCAAGATCAACTGGATTATATTGTTATTGATCAATTTGCAAAGCGAGAAGTTTATCAACATTATGCATTATCAGCATTACCTTTTCCTGACAAAACAAAATTTGAAACAAAAGGTGAATCTAAATCACTAGCAATCGCGGCAGCAAGCATTATTTCTCGTTATGCATTTGTTAAACACATGGACCACATCTCTAAAAAACTCCATATGGAAATACCAAAAGGAGCAAGTAACAAAGTAGATTTAATTGCCGCTAAAGTCATTCAAAAATATGATATTCAACAACTTGATACTATTTCAAAAAAACATTTTAAAAACAGAGATAAAGCAATTCATCTAATGAATCAAAAATACAATAAATAAAAGGACTTACGCACTAGTATTTATTACTAATGCGTAAGTCCTTTATGATAATTATCTAATAATTGCACCATGCTTTTTAAGTGCTTCTAAAATTTTATCATGCACAGCATTTACACGTTCATCGGTAAGTGTGTTTTCTGTATCTAGATAACTAAGTCTAATTGCAATAGATTTTTTCCCTTTTTCTAAATGTTCACCCTCGTATACATCAAATACGAGTGTATCATTTAAAATATCTTCACCATTCTCATGAATAATGGATAACAATTCAGATGAAGTAACTTCATGATTAACTTCTAATGCAATATCACGTGTTACACCTGGAAATCTAGGTATAGGCTCATAATTAATATATCCAACAGAAACTTCCATCATTGCATCATAATTAAGTTCAAATACATACGTACGCTTTAAATCATTGTTTGCAGCTAGCGTAGGGTGTAGCTCACCTATGAAGCCAATATCTTTACCATTAAGTGACACAATTGCTGTTCTTCCTGGATGTAACCCATCTATTTGACCAGCTCTAAAATCGAATTGAAGATTAAGCTTTTCAGCAATACGTTCAACAATACCCTTAGTTAAATAGAAATCAACTGACTCTTTCTTGCCTTGCCAAGTGTTATTAACAAAGTCTCCAGTTAATATACCACTCAAGTATTCTACTTCATCTGGTAACTCACCTTCACCGTTACCAAAGAAGACACGTCCAATTTCATATAACTTAACATTTGTATTTTTACGAGCAACATTGTATGATACTGCATCAATTAAATGCGGTAATAAACTTTGACGTAATGTGGAATGTGCTTCACTCATAGGCATAAGTAATTCAATTGTAGGACGATTTTGTAGTGCAAAATCTGTAGCATGATTTTTTGATACCAATGAATAAGTAATAGCTTGGTCTAGCCCAGCGCCCTCAAGTGTTTCTTTAACAGTACGCGTTTTAAACTGTCGATCTGTTAGTTCTCCACTTGTAACATCTTTAAATACAGGTAGCGTTGATGGTATGTCATCGTATCCATATATACGTGCTACTTCTTCTATTAAGTCTTCTTTAATAGAAATATCTTTACGTCTTGATGGAACATTCACGATAATTTCACCATTTTTATTTTCAGTGTCAAATCCTAATTGCTCAAAAATATCAATGATTTCTTCATCAGTTAAATTAAAACCAATTGTACGGTTAACTTTGTCAGCAGTAATTTCTATTGGGGTCACAAATGATCCTAAATCTCCATGCGAAACTCGGTCTTTTAAAACTGTTCCTGAAGCATATCTTTCAAGTAAATAACAAGCTCTGTCTAAAGCTTCATCGACAAATTCAGTTGCAATCCCCTTTTCAAATCGACTCGAAGATTCACTTCTTAAATTTAAACGGCGTGATGTATGTCGAATAGATACAGGATCAAAGATAGCCCCTTCTACTACAACATGTCGTGTTTGTTCAGTGACTTCAGAGAAATCTCCTCCCATAACACCTCCTAATGCAATAGGGTCTTTGCCATTTGTAATGACAATGTCAGTATCTAACAATCGACGTTCTTCACCATCTAAAGTTCTCATTGTCTCATCTTTTTTAGCTTGTCTAACTTCTATAGATTGCGAACCAATTTGTTCTTGATCAAACATGTGTAGAGGTTGGCCATATTCTAAAAGTACATAATTGGAAATATCTACCACATTATTAATTGGACGTATTCCCGCTTTAATTAATCGGAACTGCATCCATACTGGAGAAGGGCCAATAGTCACGTCATGAACAACACGTGCACTATAATAAGGTACTTTATCTTCATTTTTAACTTCTATTGTTAGTTCATCTTTAGCAGATTCTTGACTTTCATTGCTTGTTAACTGAGGTTTATTCATTTTAGTTTGATATAAAGCTGCGACTTCATACGCAGTACCTACCATGCTTAATGCATCAGCACGATTAGGTGTTAAATCAAATTCCATCACTTGGTCATTAAGATATAGTGCTTCTAACGCATCTGTCCCAGGTTTAACTGCTTCTGGAAATACATATATACCTGACTCATAATTTTTAGGAGTTACATGACTTGAAATACCTATTTCTTGTAATGAGCAAATCATACCTTCAGAGCGTTCGCCACGTAATTTGGCACGCTTAATTTTAATTCCACCAGGTAAACGACCACCAACTTTAGCAACAATCACGTGTTGCCCTTCATCTACATTTGGTGCACCACAAACAATTTGAACTGGTTCTTCTTCACCTAAGTCTACTTGACAAATATTTAATTTATCAGCATCTGGATGTGGCGTCTTCGACAAGACATGTCCAACTACTAATTTTTTAATATCTTTTGTATAGTCAATAATATCATCGACTTCAATTCCAGTTCTTGTAATTCTCTCTGCTAACGCTTGAACTGACTGGTCAACATTCACATAATCTTTTAGCCATTCATTTGAAATTAACATTATTGTTCACCTCTATCTTCTACAGCTTTAAATTGATCTAAGAAACGGACATCATTGGTATAAAAGTGACGAATATCTTCAATACCATACTTTAACATTGCAATTCGATCTGGTCCCATACCAAATGCGAAGCCAGAATATTCCTTAGAATCGAATCCGGCCATTTCTAATACATTCGGGTGAACCATGCCCGCTCCTAAAATTTCAATCCAACCTGTATGTTTACAAACATTACAACCCTGCCCTTTACATTTGAAACATGATACATCTACTTCAACTGATGGTTCAGTAAACGGGAAATAACTTGGGCGTAAACGAATCTCACGATCTGCACCGAATAATTTTTTGGCAACTAACTCTAAAGTCCCTTTTAAATCGCTCATTTTAATATTTTTATCAACTACTAAACCTTCAATTTGTGTAAATTGGTGGCTATGTGTTGCATCATCTGAGTCACGTCGATAAACTTTACCGGGACAAATAATTTTGACTGGTCCTTGTCCTTTACGTTTTTCCATGGTACGTGCTTGTACTGGTGAAGTATGTGTACGCATTAAAATTTCTTCTGTGATATAAAAGCTATCTTGCATATCACGTGCTGGATGCGATTTAGGTAAGTTTAAAGCTTCAAAATTATAGTAATCTTGTTCAACTTCATAACCATCAACAATTTCATAACCTAACCCTAAGAACAAGTCTTCAATCTCTTCAACTGTACGTGTTAAAGGATGCTTTGATCCAATTTCAATATGACGACTTGGCAATGTGACATCAATTGTTTCTTCAGAAAGCTGTTGATTTAATTTCTCTTCTTTGATTAGCTTTTGTCTTTCATCTAATTCACTTTGAATAGTTTGTCTTAATTCATTTACCTTTTGACCATACGCAGGTTTGTCTTCATTAGGCAAATCTTTCATATTTTTCATTAAGGCGCTAACAGAACCTTTTTTACCTAAATATTTCACCTTTACTTCTTGTAACGCTTGCGCATCTTTTGCTTCATTTATATCTACTAAAGCTTGTTGCTTCAACTCAGACATTAGATCATTTTGAGTCATGACTGAATTCCTCCTTATATAGTCCCTTCAATTATTTACAAATCAATACCGCCACTTGTTAATAACAAAAAAGCTTTCATCCCCTGGTTCAAAAGGGACGAAAGCTTTCCGTGGTACCACCCAAATTTATGCATGCGCATACACTTGTAAATCTATTGATAACGGAATGACTATTCCGACTTAAATTTCTTTAAGTTACCAAAAAGATGAAAAAAATTATTACAAGTTGGAATGACTTTCAGTCTCGATCATTCTCCCTTTTCAACTTTCTAAATAATTTATGTCTTTTTATAGGTTATTATTAATATGTTAAAGCGATAGTAATTTTGAAATTTCATTCATTATTATAGTCGATGATAACATCAAAGGTCAACCTTTCAGCTGATACATTAAGATACTTCCAGCAATAGCAACATTTAAACTTTCGGCTTTGCCATAAATAGGAATAGTGAGGTTTTGCGTTGTTTCTTTTAGTAAATCTGGGTTAACACCTTCTCCTTCATTACCTAATACAAGCGCAAAATTGGCTTGCGCTTCAACATCATTGAAGCTCACTGCGTTTTCAAGTGCCGTACCATACACTGGACCATTAAATTGATGAATATAATTTTTGATGTCATCAAAAATGACTGGTATATGAAAAATGCTTCCTTGACTAGCACGGATCACCTTAT
>Ga0181465_100104_pt1 | contig 23727 bp, 24 predicted proteins | sample InSIn3gowninarea_FD_119076 | JGI IMG/M metagenome (GOLD analysis project Ga0181465, IMG submission 119076) | Clean room microbial communities from NASA Spacecraft Assembly Facility at Jet Propulsion Laboratory, Pasadena, California, USA -... ... | reverse complement strand
CCTGTGTGCGCTCCCTTTCCAGGCCCATATACATCGACACTACTGACAAACTCAACGTTAAACCGGTTAAGGGGGCCATTACGGGCGTTTTGTTACGGGCTAAAGACATTATCAAGTCTGGTACGGCGGCGATCGGTAAAATCTGCTGAATGATTAAAAACATCACCAAATCGAAGGTTTTTACCCTACCTAGCCGATTGCTAAAAATTGCTCTCCAGTAATCTAAATAGCGCTGAGATTGCCCTTCTGCCCATCGGTTGCGCTGATGCCATAAAGAAACCGCCGTAGTTACGCCTTCTTCCATTACTGGCGGAAAGCTCAAAAACTCAATATCCCACTGGTCTATATGCAAACGCAAAGCCAAGTCCAAGTCATCGGTAATTGTCTCCTCGTTCCAGCCTCCGCAGCGCACTAAAGCTTGTCGCCGCACAAATTGACCATTACCGCGCAAATCGCCAATACCGCCTTTAGCAATGCGCTGTTGCTGCATATAACTATCTAGCGCCATTTCTGCGCTTTGCCCTTTTGTCCAGAAATTAATTCCAGCATTGGCGATCGCTTTTCGTACTTGTACCGCTCCTACCGTTTCTCTGTCAAATAAAGGCAATACTTGCCGTAGTAAATCGGGCGATACTCGAGCATCGGCATCAAATACCCCCAAAAACTCCCCTTTTGTCAAGGGTAGTACCTCATTTAACGCCCCAGATTTACCGCCACTGGCTTTTGTACGCCGTAATACTTTTAGTTGAGAATACTGTTGCGCTAAGTTTGCCAGCAACTCAGGTGTTTTGTCGGAACTATTATCGTCAACTACCCATATTTCGTATTTACTTGCGGGGTAATTGATACTACATAGCATTTTTACTAAGTTGCTAATTACCGCTTCTTCATTTTTAGCCGCTACTAGCAAAGAAACTGTAGGACAATTTGCTAAATTGCCCGACAATGGTGCGGGTGCTATGCGGGGACGAGTAAACACAAGTCCTAGGGCATGAATCCCAAAAATTGTTGTCATGCCTAAAACAAACCAAGTACCCCAAGAAACTAAGTTTAGGGCGATCGTACCGCCCCAAACTACTGTTAAAACTACCGCCGCTTTACGTCTGCGTCCTTGGTAGCCAGATGTTAGAGGGGTTTGTGTCTCTAACACTGGTTCATCAACACTTTCGTCTGACTCCTCTGGTTCGGAGAACTCAGACAACAACGAATTAAGCGCTTCAAGCTCGTTGTAAGAATCGTTTTCGTGCCAAAAATTCGCTGGCATAAGTTACTGTATTTAGCCACCAGTATTTGTCTACACCCATATTGAAGCTAGGGATCAAATAACACCACACTGTACAGCCTTCACAGACTGATAGCTTTCCTTGAGAAGCGCGATACTTCTCCACTTCTTCCGATTCGCGGTAAAGCTCGTAAAGCTTGCCGTTAATGGGTACGCCCGATTGGGCAAAGTGGTAACAAGGCAACAACAGTTGGTCGTCAGGAGAAATTGCAATTACCGCATCTACCGCTTTACAACGGGGATTTTTGGTATCGTTGCCGCCAGCTTCAATAAAAGCCAATGCAGCTTTATTGTACCCGACATTCTTATACTTCTTTCCACTTGCTTGAATTGCCGCTACCATGTCGGGAGTCGGATTTTTTTGGGAATTATAGTTGTCATAGGCGGTAAATGCTGGATTTAACCATACTCGCACCCCTAAGCGCTGTCCTAATTCGCCAATCTCATCAATTCGCTCGTAGTTTTGCGCCGTGACCGTGTGGTTGAGTACCGGGTATTCGCCTAAAGACTGGGCAATTTTTACCGATTCTACCAAATTGTCGAAAATTCTTACTCCTCGCGATCGATCGTGAGTTTCAGCGTCCGCGCCATCTAAAGAAAAATTCAAGAAGTCTACTAAACCTTGAACTTCTTTGGCTTTTTTGGGATACAAAATTGTATTTGTCGTCATGCTGGTCATAAAACCAAGGCGTTTTGCCTCTTGGTATATTTGACCGACATCGGCGCGCAATAGTGGTTCGCCCCCAGTAAAATCAACGTAGTTTACGCCTAGCTTGCGTAAATCAACTAAATTGTGTCTAATAGTCTCGTAATCCGCTTCCTTCGGCGGTTCTAATGCCCAAATGTTACAAAAGTGACAGCGAGCATTACACCGATAGGTCAAGTAGTAGTTGGCAACCAGTGGAGCCATAGAATTTGCTCACCAGAATTTTCTTAAGTCATCTTCAGCCCATAATAAACCGTGAGTCAATCTTTTTGACTTTGACTAAAGAAATTAGTAAAGTTCTATGCAATTAATTGGTGGTTTTTGGGAATATTAAGGGCAGCAGCCTATGTTAACAAATTGTTAGCTCTCAAGCAGGAGGCGATCGCCCTCCATATAAATTTAAGGAATATTTAATTTATGTCTATCGCCCAACTACAACCCGCTAATCCTCAAGATGTGCGAGTATATATGCCTTACTTTCAAGGAAATAAGCGCAATATTTTGCCTTTAGCCATTAGTTTGTATAAAAAAGGAGTGCTAGAAGGACAGCGCAAAATTGAGGCTGGGGAGAGTATTCCCTTTGTTGCTACTTGGAACGTTTCGATTTTACCTGCCGATTTAATCCGGTGTCGGATGCAGTTTGACGGTAACGCCGAGCTAAGTTACGAAATTATGATGGCAAGTTCGGTATTAGTAGATTTTTTAATTGATGTAGTAGTCAGCTTTCAACTAGCTCAAACTACTGACTTTCCTAAAGGATTTTATCGCAAACTTTTACGGAAGGACGATTGAGCTTTAAATAAACCAAAAATTATCCCAGCATTGGCAATATTTTTGTTACTCTTTAAAGCTCAAGTTCGACTTAAAATAAACAAAAACTTGCAGGTAAGTAACGAACCAGTGGAGACTCCTGGGTGTACTGCCAAAGCTGAAATAAGGAGCAAATCGTGCCAACATCTGCTAAATATTTACTGATTGGGTCAACAGAGGCTTACAGTGGTAAGTCCGCTACAGTATTAGGTCTATCTCATCAACTGCAAAAAAAAGGTCTAGACATTGCTTACGGTAAGCCTGTAGGTAGTAATTTTGAGGAAGATCGAGAACCAGTAAAGGAAGCAGATGTTGAATTTATTAAGCAAACTCTCGATCTGTCACCGCATCGATTATTGCCAACATTGCTAAATTTGAATGCTACTACGGTAAAAAAACGTCTAAGCGGTCAAGATAAAACGAATTATCAACAAGAAGCTAGGCAATACTTACAAAAAACTAGCAGCGATTTAGTCATGCTTGAAGGCGCGGGTACTTTAACTGAAGGAATGTTATTTGACCTCAGTTTACCGCAAGTAGCGCAAGCTGTAGATGCGGCGGTATTATTGGTAGTGCGCTACAAATCGGTTCTGTCGATGGAGGCATTGTTAGCGGCAAAATTTAGCTTGGGTGAATCCTTAGTTGGCGTTTTGCTAAATGATATTCCTGCCAATGAATTAGAGTTTGCCAATACCCAAATGCGTCCGTATTTGGAACAGCAAAATATCCCCGTTTTGGGAATGCTGCCTAAAAACGACTTGCTGCGGAGCGTGAGCGTGGCGGAACTTGTCAACCAGTTGCAAGCAGAAGTGCTTTGTCGGCGCGATCGCACTAACCTAATGGTAGAAAGCCTCGCTATTGGGGCGATGAATGTAAATTCAGCCCTTAAATACTTCCGCAAGCGGCGCAATATGGCAGTAGTAACGGGAGGCGATCGCGTAGAAATTCAACTTGCAGCCTTAGAAAGTTCTACTCAATGCCTCATCCTCACCGGACAACTACCACCACCGGACTTTATTCTCAATAAAGCTGAAGAATTAGAAATTCCGATTTTGTCTGTCGATCTCGATACCCTCTCCACCGTTGAGATTGTCGATCGCGCTTTTGGACAAGTCCGCCTGCACGAACCAATCAAAGTAGAGTGTATCCGCCAATTAATGCACGAGCATTTTGATATTGACCGTTTACTTTCTATATTGGGACTTGAGGCAGCAGTAGCTTTGTCTTAGAAGGTTAAAAGTTAGGTAAGGCTTGCTTTACCCAGATTTTAGATACCTCTTGGTAACGACGTTTAAGGTTGCTATTTGCACAGGTAGTGCGATCGCGCTTTTTTCTGATTATTTCTCGTCGAACAAAGCCCAATAAATACAATTAGCAAGATCGTTTTATCCTTTTGTTGCTATTGTTTCCAGTTTTAGATATTCAATTTCTGTAAAACGTATGGAATATCTTTAAAAATTTATTAAAATAGGCGATCGCATTCATTAGCGGCGCTCTCTGCTAAAATAACGAGGTTGTTTTACAGCAATCGCCCCAACTTGAGTCAGTCCATAGACCTACCCAAAATCGATACCTTAGCGCAAGAACTAGCGACAATCCAGCAAACAGGCTCTAAACGGATTGCTTTACTAGGTTCGCGCCATGTCCCCCTTACTCATCAGCACTTAATTGAGATGATGAGTTATGCCTTGGTTTTATCAGGAAATCGTTTGTTAACTTCTGGTGCTGCGGGTACTAATTCTGCGGCAATTCGCGGCGCAATGCGCGCCGATCCCAACTTATTAACGGTAATTTTGCCGCAAAGTTTGGAGCGTCAACCTTTAGAATCGCGCCAGCAATTAGAACAAGTCATGCACTTAGTGGAAAATCCTGGTAACGATCGCCTATCTTTAGCAGAAGCAAGTTCACTATGCAATCAAGAAATTGTTTCTCGTTGTCAGCAACTTATCTGTTTTGCTTTTCATGACAGCCGCACTTTGTTACAAACTTGCCAAGAAGCAGAAGATCAAAGAAAAGTGGTTACATTATTCTACTTTGATTAAAAAATGATATCGCTATTCACCGCGCCGACAGTTTTTTTAGTTAGTATTGCGGCGGCAGCAGTCCTAATCTATATTCCCTATTTAGCGGTCGCTTACGGGCGATTCCAGGTAGGTTACGATATGGCTGCGCCGCGTGCGTTGTTTGACAAGTTACCGCCCTACGCACAACGGGCTAATTGGGCGCATCAAAATACTTTAGAAGCCTTCCCAATTTTTGCCGCCGCCGCTTTGATGGCTTACGTTACCGGACAAAATTCCCAAGTAGCACAAGTCGCCGCTATTACTTTTGTCGTGGCACGATTGCTATATTCGGGATTTTATATTGCTAACATACCTGTAGGACGGAGTTTGATGTTTGCTATTGGCAGTCTTTGTTCGGGGACGCTGTTTGTTTCAAGCATACTGCACGGCTAATAGCTCCTCAGCGTGAATGTACTATTTACTTGTTAAGTTTTATGGCTTCTAACTATTCTTTCGATATTGTGAGCGACTTTGACCAACAAGAATTGGTGAATGCGATCGATCAAACTGTTCGAGAAATCAAAAGCCGCTACGATCTCAAAGATACACAGACAACGGTAGAACTCGGCGATGAAGTAATTAATATTAGCACCGATAGCGAATTTACTTTAGATGCCATTCACTCTATACTTCAGCAAAAAGCCGCTAAACGTAACCTTTCGCTCAAAATATTTGATTACGGCAAAATAGAATCTGCAAGCGGCAATCGCATTCGCCAAGAAGTTAAGCTAAAAAAGGGTATTAGTCAAGAAATAGCTAAACAAATCAGCAAGTTAATTCGCGATGAGTTTAAAAAAGTACAACCGTCAATTCAAGGCGATACAGTACGAGTTTCTAGTAAAGACAAAGACGATTTGCAAGTAGTAATTCAAAGGCTGAAGCAAGAAGAATTACCCGTAGCCTTGCAGTTTACTAATTACCGCTAGTAAACTGCAAAAATTGTTAAAGGGCAAGTTAAAAGTCTTTTAATTAGTATCTAATAATTGCCCTCAAACTTAAAAAGCACTAATTTATATTTTCACCCTTAAAAAAGGGGGAATCTCCAGCCATACCTTTTAAGATTAATATCCTACCGCCGCCCCGTCTCCTCTTGGATCTGCGCCGCCTGACTTAACATTGGTTTTGGGATCGATTAATATTGCCCCAGCGTGTCCCATTGTGTCGGTATAGTCGTTAACCATTTTAACGGGATGACCTCTTTTAACCAATTCTTCAGTTACGGCTTTGCTTACTCGTCCTTCAATCTTTAAATCGTTAGAAGCTGCGCCCCAAGTCCTTCCTTGCAACCATCTTGGTGCTTCAATCGCCTCTTGGACGCTGTAACCAAAATCAACAATTCGAGTTACCAACGCCGCTTGAGTTTGGGGTTGTCCTTCTCCTCCCATTGTGCCGTAAACAAGGTAAGGTTTTCCCGTTTTAAAGAGCATGGCTGGGTTTAAGGTGTGAAAGCTACGCTTTCGTGGTTCTAAATGATTTACATGAGTTGGATCTAAAGAGAAAAAACTACCGCGATTTTGTAGTAAAACTCCGGTATTTTTGGCAACAATTCCCGAACCAAAATCATGATAAATGCTTTGAATTAAAGATACCGAATTACCATCTTTATCTACTACACCCAGCCATACAGTATCGCCTTTAGGATCGAGAAGTTTTGCTTCTTTGACGGTTTTTGTTAAGTTAATGCGACTGGCTAATTCTGTACCATGTTGTTTTGATAGCAGCGAATCTAAAGGAATTTTTACAAATTCAGGATCGCTAAGATATTTATCGCGATCGGCAAAAGCTAGTTTAGTTGCTTCTACAATTACATGATAGTAATCTGCTGTACCTTCTCCAATCTTTTTTAAGTCAAAATTATTCAGAATATTTAAAATTGACAGAGAAGCCATTCCTTGAGTGTTAGGAGGAAAATTATAAGCCTGATATTCGCGGTAATTGACAGAAATTGGATTTACCCAGTTAGCACGATGTTGGGCAAAATCTTTAACTGTTAAAATTCCTTTATTAGCTTGAACATCGGCGACTATATTTTTAGCAATTTCCCCTTGATAAAATTCTTTTGCGCCTTTAGCTGCAATTAATTTCAAGGTTTTAGTAAGTTCGGGTTGCTTAAAAACTTCTCCCGCTTTGTATGGTTGATTGTTGGCATTTAGGTAGGTTTTTCGGAAGCTTTCAAAACGCTGTAAATCGCGCAATTCTTTATTATCTTGTCCAATATTGGTTGTTGTCCAAATTTCTTGACTTGGTGTTACTGGGAAACCCTTGTCAGCATACGAAATAGCCGGAGTCATTATTTGCGCCCAGGGGAGACTATTTCCCATAGATTTTTGAGCGTATTTATAAGCTTCATCCCAGCCGGAGATCGTTCCAGGTACACTATTTGCTGATAGATAACCTCTAGCTGGAATCTTTTTATAACCTAAGTCTTGATAGAATTTAATTGTTGCTTTTTCACTAGAGCGACCACTAGCATTTAAGGCTTTAAGTTCTTTAGTTTTTGCATTATAAATTAGCCAAAAACTATCTCCTCCTATACTATTCATGTGAGGATAAACTACAGCTAAAGTAGAAGCAGCACCAATTGCTGCATCCACCGCATTTCCGCCATTTTTAAGAATATCAATCGCTGCTTGAGAAGCTAAATAATGCGGAGTTGTTACCATGCCATTAGTTGACATAGTTGTGGGTCGGTTGGCAGCTTTTACTGTAAAAACATTAGCGATTAATGTCCCGGTTAAAATTGTTGAAAAACTAAAAGTTCCTGTTAATGCAAAAGCTGTTACTTTTCTACTAATTAAATGCACCCTAAATTCTCCATTAGAACTATTTAACTTATTAAGCATCTTAAGATTAATATAATCTTTTCAAAATAAAAAATAGTAACAAAATTTACAGCTTTCTTTTAAAAATACAGTTGTTTTTTATGTTGGTAGTTAGGCTATAGATTTATTTAAGGGTGAAATATTTTTTAGTGATTTTAATTTGTAAAACATTAGTCTAATTACAGATTGACAGAGCGCTCATCGTCAACCATTAAAAATAGTTAGTAAAAATGATTTAATATTTAAAGTAAAGAGATTTAAGTAGCTAGGACTAATCAAACCATCAATAGCTTGAATTACACAACCTTTGCTGGCTAAAGCTTTCAGGGCTACTACAGAAGTCAATCTATCTTACAAATAATTCAGCATTCCTACTTATAAGCTTTAATAACACGCAGAGTTAATTTGCGTTCAAAACTCGACAATTACAGGTGCATGATCGCTAGGTTGGGTAAGTTTGCGTGGAGTGGTGTCAATAATGCAGCTAGTCGCCTGTTTGTAGAGGTCAGAAGTTAAATAATGATGATCTATTCGCCAACCTAAATTGCGCCGAAAAGCCGCCGCGCGATAGTCCCACCAGCTATAGTGTCCGCTTTCGCTAGTAAACTTGCGAAAAGCATCAGCAAAACCTAACTTAATAATTTCTTGCAAAGCTTGACGCTCTAATTCTGATGCCATAGTCTGACCTGTTAGTAAGGCGGGGGCATGAATGTCTTTGTCTTCTAAGGCAATATTGAAGTCACCGCAAATACAAATATTAGAGATTTCATACAGAGCAAAGCGCAAATATTCTCGCAAGGCTTTTAGCCATTGCAACTTGTAGAGATATTTTTCGCTTCCTATAGCGCCACCATTAGGGACGTATACACAGATCGCCTTAACGTCGTTAACAGTCCCGGTAATTAACCGCTTTTGTACGTCTAGTTCGTTTGACCCAATGAGGGGCGCAAAACCCGTACTAACGTCTTCTAAAGGCTGGTTGCTAATAATTGCTACGCCGTTGTAAGATTTTTGACCGGAAGCATAGACGTGATAACCTAGCTCAGTAAAAAGCGATCGCGGAAAATTATCGTCTACAACTTTAGTTTCTTGCAAGCACAACACATCTACTGGGTTTTCTTTTAGCCAATTTACTACCGCGTCTTTGCGAATCCGAATTGAGTTTACATTCCAAGTAGCAATTTTCATCGATTATAAGTAATTTACTGGTTAATAATAGCAGCCACAAATTATTTAACTTATTGACTTTTACGAGCTTAGTTATTTAATTTACTTTGAGCAGCAATAATATTTTGTTATTGCTACTTTGTGTATTTAAAAGTTATAAACAGCAACCTTTAAGTTAGCGATCGCACGAACTCACGCTTTAAAGCCAATAAGTAAATTACTGTTTATTCTTTAAGGTAGAAGCTGTTTAGAGGATAATAGTTATTGTATTTGAATAACTACTCTGGTACTATAGGCTTTTTGTCGCTACTCCTTATGCCCTACTACATAAATGATTAAACAGTTAATTATAGGGTTCATACAAGGCTTTAATACACCTTGGTGGGCAGAAATTACAACTGTTAAACCCCGTTGCGTGTATTACTTTGGCCCTTTTAAAAGTTCTGCTGAAGCCAAAGCCGCCTATCCAGGCTATGTTGAAGATTTGAATAAGGAAGGAGCAGAAGGAATTGTAGTAGTTATCAAACGCTGCAACCCAAAAGAATTAACTATCTACGACGAGTAGCTAATTGAGGCTTGAACTCAAAAATACCCTTGATGTGTAGAGCGAGTAAGAAGAAGTAGGAGACTTTGATTATAGAGTCTTCTTACTCATTCAAATACACTTTATAGATTAGAATTTTTCACCTCTAAGTTTATAACTTACAGTTTAAATCGCCCGATTTTTGCGTAAACCGAGAGTTTTCGCGGTAATCGACAGGGCAATCAATAACTGCTGGAACATCTTGGGCTAAAGCAGTTTTGAGTATAGGAATAAAATCTGTGGCTGATTCTACCCGGTAGCCTTTTAAACCCATACTTTCAGCTAACTTGACAAAATCTGGATTGCCAAAATGAACGTAAGAGGAACTACCAAATTGATTTTGCTGCTTCCATTCAATTAAGCCGTAGCCGCCATCGTTGAAAATTAAAGTTACAAACGGCGTACCTACTCGCAAAGCGGTTTCTAATTCTTGGCAATTCATCATAAAACCACCATCGCCCGTTGCTGCAACAACTTTACGGTTGGGGTGAACGAGTTTTGCCGCCACTGCGCCGGGAATAGCAATTCCCATTGCGGCAAAGCCATTAGAAATTAAGCAAGTATTGGGGCGATCGCAATGATAATGACGAGCAAGCCACATTTTATGAGCGCCTACATCGGAAATTACAATATCTTCTGGCCCCATTACCTGACGCAGATCGTAAATTAGTTTTTGGGGCTTAATGGGAAACTCGCTATCGTTTGCATGCTCCTCGTAATCTGCTCTAATTTCTGCGCGTAATTGTAGGGCGTAAGGTTCGGGTTTGCCCTGACGATGAACTCGCCCTAAAATTTCCTCTAGGGAATCCGATATATCGCCAACAACTTCTACTATTGGCACGTAGCTACTATCAATTTCGGCGGACAGCGCACTAATATGAATAATCGGAATCTTTGCTTGGGGGTTCCATTTTTTGGGCGAGTATTCAATCAAGTCGTAGCCGATCGCAATTACCAAGTCTGTATTGTCAAACCCGCAATTAATATAGTCTCGCTGCTGCAATCCCATCGTCCATAAAGCCAACGGGTGAGTGTAGGGAATCACGCCCTTACCCATAAACGTATTGACTACAGGAATATTTAGGTCGGTTGCAAACTTAGTTAAAATTTCGCTGGCATTGGCTCTAATTGCCCCATTTCCTACTAATATTAGCGGGTTTTTAGCTTCAGAAATAGCGGCGGCGGCGGCGGTAATACTTTGAAAAGCCGCATAGGTTTTTTGCAACGCACTGTTATTTAAAGGCGTACCCACCGCAGGCATGGCGGCAATATTTTCGGGTAAGTCTATATGTACGGCCCCAGGTTTTTCACTTTGGGAAGTTTTAAAAGCCCGCCGGACAATTTCGGGAGTGTTGCTAGGACGAACGATTTGGCTATTCCACTTAGTTACGGGCGCAAACATCGCAACTAAATCGAGATACTGGTGCGCCTCAATGTGCATGCGATCGGTTCCTACTTGCCCGGTAATGGCAATTAAAGGAGCGCCGTCTAAATTTGCATCGGCAACGCCTGTCATTAAGTTTGTTGCCCCAGGCCCCAAAGTAGAAAGACATACCCCAGACTTACCCGTTAAGCGCCCGTAAACGTCTGCCATAAACGCCGCGCCTTGCTCGTGGCGGGTAGTGATAAATTGGATGGAAGATTTTTTGATGGCTTCCAAAACGTGCAGGTTTTCTTCTCCAGGCAAACCAAAAATGTATTGTACGCCTTCATTTTCTAAACACTGAACTAATAATTCTGCTGTATTCATTGACTTGATTTCCTCCACACTTTATTTCAGGGGGATATTTGCACTTTGCTTCAAGCTAGGTATTGTGCCTTTACTTAATAGTTCCCAATTAACTGTGACTTTAAATCACCCAAACGGTTTTAATATTCACAAATTCATGTATTCCTTGAATTCCTAATTCTCGACCGTAACCGGATTTTTTGATGCCACCGAAGGGCATTCGTACGTCAGATTTGACCATACTGTTGATAAATACCGCGCCTGCTTCTAATTCCTCAATGAGGCGATCGCATTCTTGACTATTATTTGTCCAAGCACTAGCACCCAAGCCAAAGGGCGTATCGTTGGCTAATTTAATTGCTGCATCTATATTGGCTACTTTAAATAACAATGCTACAGGCCCAAAAAATTCTTCTTTTTCTGCGGGGCTGCCGGGGGGAATATTGGTTAGTATTGTCGCTGGATAGTAGTTACCTGGGCGTTCTAACTTCTGTCCGCCAATCAGCAACTTTGCGCCATCTTTTACCGATTGGGTAACTTGATAGTCTAAGTCTTTGAGAATCTCTGGCGTTGCTAAGGGGCCTAAGTCTGTATCTAGCTGCGTAGGATCGCCGACTTTTAAGGCAGCAAATTTTTCTACTAACTTTTGCTGGAATTGTGCGGCAATTTCTTCTACGACAATAAATCGTTTGGCGGCGATGCAAGATTGACCGTTATTAAGCATTCGCGCTGTTACGGCCGTAGTTACAGCCGTTTCTAAATCGGCGCTCTCCAAAACTATAAACGGATCGCTACCGCCTAGTTCTAAAACTACTTTTTTAATTTGTTTTCCGGCGGCGGCGGCTAAACTTGCCCCCGCTACTTCACTTCCGGTTAAAGTTGCAGCTTGAATGCGATCGTCGTTAATTAAACCTTTAACTTTATCCGAGCCTACAAGTAATGTTTGAAATACTCCAGGGGGGAAACCTGCTTGAGTAAAAATATCCTCAATTGCTAAGGCGCACTGCGGTACATTTGAAGCGTGTTTGAGTAAACCCACATTTCCCGCCATTAATGCGGGTGCGGCAAAGCGAAAGACTTGCCAGAAGGGAAAATTCCAGGGCATTACCGCTAAAACTGCGCCCATTGGTTGATAGCGAATAAAGCTGGAACTTGCATCGGTAGCAGCAGGTACATCGGCGAGAAATTTGGCAGCGTTTAGAGCGTAGTAACGACACACCGCCGCGCATTTTTCTACTTCCGCGATCGCGCCCTTTATTGGCTTACCCATTTCTAGGGTCATAATTTGAGCGTATTGAGCCTTATTTTGCTCTAATATTGCGGCGGCTGCCTGCATCCACTCGGCACGTTTGCTAGGGAGTGTTTTTCGCCCCTTTTCAAAAGCTTGCTTTGATAACTGAAGTTTAGTTTCAATTTCGCTATCTGTTAGTGGGGTAAAGGTTTTGAGCGTTTCTCCAGTAGCAGGATTGATTGTAGAAATCGCCATAACTTTTCTCCTAACTCTACTTGGCTTACAGGGCGATGCCTTTTATCTTCTATTCTCGCTTTAAAACTAAGTTATGTATGGCAATTAATGCGATCGCCTTTAGATTTGCTTTACAAAACTCATTGATTTGTAAAGTTGATTACACCGTTTTCAGCAAAATAAATTTAATATTAAAAAAATATTAAATTTATTTTGATGCCAATCGTTATAATTTTCAGTTTTTTGTTATTTTTGCTACCATCAACTGTAAGATAAAACCTAGGTAGTTTTTTGCTCATACCTTTGCTTGTGGGCAATAGCAATTAATTAGTTGAGTAAGAGCCAGTTCATCGCTAGCGCCAGATTAGCCGCTTAGAGAATGCCTCAATAAAGATTTAAGACAAAAACATTTTTGTCTTTACAATGGAGAAAAAATTGGAAGTTTTAGCCAAAGGTATTGAAATTACCACCAAGCAAACACGAATTTTAGCAGTAGACGACAATGAAGACAATTTGCTGCTGCTAAAGGAAGTATTAAATATTTTTGACTGTTCGTTAATTACGGCAACGCACGGGCAAATAGCGTTACTCTTAGCTCAAGCTTGCAATCCAGACTTGATTTTGTTGGATGTAATGCTACCAGATTTAAACGGTGTAGAGGTTGTCCGCCATTTGAAACAAAACCCAGTTACAGAGAGTATTCCTGTAATTGCTGTAACTGCCTTAGCTAGAGCAGAAGATCGCGATCGCTTATTAGCCGCAGGTTGCAGCGAATATATCACTAAGCCTTATATGTTAGAAGATTTAGAGGCAATTGTGCGTTGTTATTTGTCGGGTAAGGATAGTTAATTTAGTTTCCAGAGATTAGTTCCGGCGCTTGAGAAAAAATAGCCACGATGCTAGTGCGCCCTGTAGCTAATGATGACTTACTAATTATGTCTGTTAAGGGAATAGCAGTTACGTCTTCAATAGTCGATTTAAGGTAAGGCTCAAAAGCCAAGTGAATGTTAGTTCTTACTTGTTGCGCCAATTCTTGCTTGCCATTATCTATTAATAGCTGTTCCGGTTGCGTAAGAGAATCTTCAATAATTACTGTTAAATTCTTATCAACCAGTTTACAAGAGATTTGCTGCGGTTGATGTCCGAGGGTTTTCAAATATATATCTTGAATAGACTCTAACAATTGTTGCTCAAACTGCTCTTGAGTTTGAAAAAAGCTTTTTGTCATAAATTTTTTTTATACAATAAGGCTATTTTATTTTCTCTACAATCTACCTTGCAGGGGTTTAACGACAAACAACCCATAGGTATATATATCTAAAATCAGTGTATACAAACAAAATAGGCAGAGATTCTCGATTGAAAAACTCTGCCTATTTTAAAAATAGCGGCAGCGCAAGTGTTACTTGCGCCTACTAACAATTAATAATCGTAGTCGCCGCCACCCATAGCACCACCCGCAGGCGCAGCGCCATCTTTTGGCTCAGGCTTGTCTACTACTATGCACTCAGTAGTTAAAACCATACCAGCAATAGAAGCCGCGTTTTGCAAAGCAGAACGAGTTACTTTAGCAGGATCGACAATTCCGGCTGCAAACATATCGACAAATTCGTTAGTTGCCGCATTAAAGCCAACATTAAAGTCTTTTTCTTTAACGCGCTCGGCAATTACTGCCCCATTTTGTCCGGCGTTTTCAGCAATTCGCTTTAAGGGAGCAGCTAAAGCACGAGAAACAATCATCGCCCCAATCAATTCTTCATCTTTGAGGTTGCCTGTTGCCCAAGACTCCAATTCAGGAGATAAGTGAGCAAGGGTTGTACCGCCACCGGGGACAATACCTTCTTCTACGGCTGCTTTAGTGGCGTTAATCGCGTCTTCTAAACGCAATTTGCGGTCTTTCATTTCAGTTTCTGTAGCTGCACCGACTTTAACAACTGCTACACCACCAGCCAACTTAGCTAGGCGCTCTTGGAGCTTTTCTTTGTCATAAGAGGACTCAGTTTCGTCCATTTGACGGCGGATTTGGTCGCAGCGAGTTTTAACTGCTTGTTCGTTACCTTCGGCAACAATTGTTGTGGTGTCTTTGGTAATGTTAATGCGACGCGCTTTACCGAGCATTTCTAGCTTGGTAGTTTCTAGCTTTAAACCCGCATCTTCAGTAATTAGTTGACCGCCCGTTAGTACGGCAATGTCTTCTAACATCGCTTTACGGCGATCGCCAAATCCTGGTGCTTTAACCGCCGCTACGTTGAGTACGCCACGCAAGCGGTTGACAACTAAAGTTGCTAAAGCTTCTTTTTCAATGTCTTCAGCAATAATTACTAGCGGACGACCTGAACGAGCTACTTGCTCTAATACTGGTACTAAATCTTGAACTAAAGCAATTTTCTTGTCTGTTAACAAGATAAACGGCTCCTCAAAAACTGTTTCCATCCGCTCAGGATCGGTGGCGAAGTAAGGGGAGATATAGCCTTTGTCAAAGCGCATCCCTTCGGTAATTTCTAGCTCGGTGTTCATAGATTTCCCTTCTTCTAGGGAAATTACGCCTTCTTTACCAACTTTATCCATCGCGTCAGCAATCATTTGACCGACTTCTTCATCGTTACCCGCAGAGATCGAACCAACTTGGGCGATCGATTTTGAATCTTCTACTGGACGAGCGTGTTCGGCAATTTTGCCTACTAAAAAGGTAGTTGCTTTGTCTACTCCACGCTTGAGGGAAATTGCATTAGCTCCCGCCGCAACGTTTCTTAGACCTTCTTTAACCATCGCGTGAGCAAGCACGGTAGCTGTGGTTGTACCATCTCCAGCCGCGTCATTGGTTTTAGAAGCTGCTTGACGAATTAGCGCTACGCCAGTGTTTTCTACGTGGTCTTCTAATTCAATTTCTTTGGCAATGGTTACGCCGTCGTTAACGATTTGGGGTGCGCCAAACTTTTTTTCTAAAACTACGTTACGACCCTTGGGTCCTAAAGTAACAGCGACGGCTTCTGCTAAAATGTCCATGCCCTTTTCTAAAGCACGACGAGCATTCTCGTTATATATAATTCGCTTTGCCATATTGGTATTAGGTGGTGAGGGGTTGATTTGCTTAGAAACGTCAGAAAATTTATTTTCTCTATTCTTGCTTGACGCGTTCGGTTGTTTGCTTTTTAAGCAACTACAGCAAGAATGTCTTTTTCTGACAGAAGTACATATTCTTCTGTACCAAGCTTGATATCTGTGCCAGCGTATTTAGAATAAAGAACTTTATCGCCAACTTTGACATCGAGTTCGGTACGGCTGCCATCGTCGTTACGCTTACCAGGGCCAACGTTAACGATTTCCCCTACTTGGGGCTTTTCTTTGGCGTTGTCAGGCAAATATAGACCTCCGGCGGTCTTTTCTTCGGCGGCGCTGACTTTGACAAATACGCGATCGCCTAGGGGGCTAACGGTCGATACACTTAGAGTTACTGCTGCCATATATATTTCTCCAAAAAATTAGCACTCTCTGCTCCTGAGTGCTAATTTAGCTAAATATGGAGTATAAAAGCAACAAAATTTTGTGTACGGGTTTCCGAACTTATGTCCTATGATAGTTGCAACGATTGCGGTAACTGACTTTAAAGTGCAATCTCTTTTTAGCGCAAAGATTATATTTTATAACAATGACTCAAGAAAATGTCGCCCCCATAGAAAAAATTGCAGACAACCAAGGTCAAAGTTTAGAATCTTTGGCTAATTGCGTTAAAAGCTTGGGATTAGAGCAAATTCAACGCCATATATTTATTTGTGCTGACCCAACTTTTCCTCAATGCTGTTCTAAAGAAGCAACTTTAGCATCTTGGGAGTATTTAAAAAAACGTTTAAAACAGTTAAATCTCGATAAGCCCACTGATACGCGCCCTAGTTGTATATTTCGCACTAAAGCTAATTGCTTGCGAGTTTGTAATGCTGGCCCCATTTTGGTAATTTATCCAGACGGAGTTTGGTATCGTCAAGCAACACCAGAAGTAATTGAGCGGATTATTCAAGAACACTTAATAAATAACTGTGTTGTTGAAGAATATGCTTTTTTAACACGTCCTTTGCCACACCCTGTAATTTTTGATACACCACTAAGTAAATAATAGTAACATTTATTTTCTGCCTGCAAACACCATCAAAGCTAATAGCAGCAATTATCGTATTGAACTGCTAAGTTTTCAGACGGAAAAAACAATATATAATAATGCATTAGATATACTATATAATTCCGTAACATTACTGGAACTGCATTTTTTAAAAAAAGCAAAACAAGTTAGCTCAATTAGTAGCGATCGCCTAATGCTATTAACAGGAAAATCAAGACACTTATTATAAAATTTCATCAACTTAAAAGTAACCACAGTAGCAAAGTATGAAAGAAACTAGCACTAAAGAACACAAAAGACTGCTGCTAATTGATGATGACCCGAACTTAATATTGCTAGTTAAAGATTATTTAGAATTTCGGGGTTATGAAGTCATCACTGCGGAAAATGGTAGAGAAGCTTTAGAAGTATTAGAGAACGATGTCCCAGACATGATTGTTTGTGACGTGATGATGCCGGAAATGGATGGCTACGATTTTGTGAGTAATATCCGCGAAGACCATCGTACTAGCTGGATTCCCGTTTTATTTCTTTCTGCCAAAGGTCAAGCTCAAGACCGAGTAAAAGGTTTAAATGTCGGCGCAGATGTGTACATGGTCAAACCTTTTGAACCGGAAGAATTAGTAGCTCAAGTAGAAGCATCGCTCAAACAAGCTTTTCGGCACAAGCAGCAATCGAGCGATGGTGTTGATAATGAATCAAAAATTCAAGTTCCCTTCGACGTTCACCTCACGCAAACAGAAATGAAAGTCGTGCAGTTTGTCGCTAGGGGTTTGGCAAATAAAGGTATCGCTGACGAGCTTAATGTTAGTCAGCGCACAGTAGAAAGTCACGTTACAAATATGTTGGGTAAAACTGGATTAAAAAATCGCACAGAATTAGCGCGGTGGGCGATTGAAAACCAAATGACTTAAATTTTACCAACCATCTTCTTGCGGTGAAGATTTGCTCCAAATTTCTAAATCCAACTCGTTGAGGTACATTAAAGCGCTTTGAATTTGCTCGGCTTTACCGCGCAGTTCTAATTCAAACCAACCATCATCGCGCAGGTTTGCGCCAAGTAATGCGGCGGAGATATTTACGGTGACACCATAGTGGGAAACCAAACGCGAAATTACTGGTTCTTCATGCAAGTTTTTAGGGATATGAATTTTGATTCGGGCTTGAGTTGGTCTTGATGTCTGCAAAGATGGATGAGATGAAAAATTGCCAGGATTTTGAGTAGCCACAACGCAGTCTCCTATTCAATATCTTTGATTTGAGTTTTACGTTCCAAAACTTCTTTTAAAACTAGCGTCACTAAAGCTAAACCTGCCAGCAACACCGCCGCCGCAAAGGCAGATTCAGTTTGATACTGTTTATAAGCTTCTTCTACAAATAGAGGCAAAGTTTGAGTTTTGCCGCCAATATTTCCCGATACGACCGAAACTGCGCCAAATTCGCCCATAACTCTAGCATTAGTTAAAATTACCCCATAGAGCAAACCCCAGCGAATATTTGGGAGAGTGACGCGCCAAAATATTTGCCAATCGTTTGCACCTAAAGTTTTTGCAGCTTCCTCTTGGTCAAAACCAGATTCCTCTAAAACTGGGATAACTTCACGGGCGACAAAGGGCATCGTAATAAAAGCACTAGCAATGACCATTGCTGGCAAAGCAAAAATAATTTTAATATTTGCCGCATTTAGCACCGGGCCAAACCAGCCATTACGCCCGTAAAGCAGCACTAGCATTAGTCCTGCTACTACTGGAGAAACAGCAAAAGGGATGTCTAGAATGCTAATAAGCAACGTTCGCCCGCGAAACTGATTGCGGGCAATTACCCACGCCGCACATAGCCCAAAAACTGTATTGACTGGGACAACAATTAAGGCAATTATGACGGTAAGTTGAATAGCATGAAGAAAAACAGGTTGGGTAAGGTTTGTGAAAAAAGGCGCGAATCCAGACTTAAAGGCTTGAGCAAAGACATTTACGGCGGGAATAAACAGAATTAAAGAAAGATAAAAAACCGCAATTCCAATTAAAACAAATTTTACCCAAGGGCGATCGCCATTAATCGCTAATTTTTTTTTAGATGAACCAGGATTAAAAGACTTGCCAGCAATGTTAGAGTTCATAGCGTCTTCCCCAAGCTTGCAGGAGGTTAATTGCTAATAAAACTACTAGCGAAATTAAAAGTAAAACTGTCCCAATTACTGTCGCGCCAGAATAGTCGTACTGTTCTAAGCGTTGAATAATTAGTACAGAGGCAATTAAGTCTTGAAAAGGGATATTAGAAGCAACAATTACCACCGAACCATATTCCCCCACGGCGCGAGAAAAGGCTAAAGCAATCCCCGTCAGCATTGCAGGCATCAACGGCGGCAAAATTACTCGCCAAAAAGTCTGCCATCTAGAAGCCCCCAACGACCAGGCCGCTTCTTCAATGTCTTTTTCCATTTCTTGCAATACAGGCTGCAAAGCTCGCACCACAAAGGGCAAGGAGATGAATAACATCGCCACTCCTACCCCCAAGCGCGTAAAAGCAATTTTAATTCCTAATGGTGCAACTAAAGAACCAAGCCAGCCGTTATCGCTATAAACTGTGGCTAAAGTCAAACCTGCAACAGAAGTCGGTAAAGCAAAGGGTAAATCGATAGACGCATCTACTAAGCGTTTGAGGGGGAAATCGTACCTAACTAATACCCAAGCAATCAACAGTCCCAAAACTCCGTTAATTAGGGCTGCTACAAAGGCAGTAACGAACGTCACATCATAGGTGGCTAAAGCAACAGGACTTGTGGCAATTTTCCAAAAGTCTATCGGCTTTTCGGTTGCTGCTTTAAGGATCAAGGCTGATACAGGCAACAGCAGCACAATAGTCAGGTAGCCTAAAGTAATTCGCCAAGGTATAGATAGCCCTAATAGTTTGTTTAGGGGTTCCCATCCTGGTTTTTTCGGCTTGGAGTAAGAAGATACCATTTATAGTTTGTTTAAGCGAATATTTAGTTAATTAGCCTGAATTTTGTCAAAAACTGCCCCATCTTCAAAAAACTTTTTCTGAATTTCATCCCATCCCCCCATATCTTGAGCGGTAAATAAAGTTTTAATCGGGACATACTGCTTTGTAACTTCCGCAGCTACCGTAGAATCTACGGGACGAAAGCCTACTTTAGCAAATTCTCGTTGGGCGGCTGGAGTGTAAAGATATTCAACAAAGGCTTGGGCAATTTCTCTTGTGCCGTGTTTGTCAACGTTGGCATCTACTACAGCGATAGGATTATCAATAGAGATGTTCACGTCAGGAACTACATAAGGTAATTTTTCGCCATTTAATCCGGCTAAAATTACTTCATTTTCGTAGTTAATTAATACGTCTCCCTGTCCTTGCTTAAAAAATACATCGCTAGATTCGCGGGCATCTTTAGGCAATATAGGTGCATTTTTAATTACTTTAGTTGTAAAATTTAGCGCTTTTGCTTCATCTCCTCCGGTTCTTGTTACCGAACCCCACAAACCTAAAAAGTTCCATCTCGCACCACCAGAAGTTTTAGGATTAGCGGTAATTACGCCCACTCCGGGTTTAGCTAAATCTGCCCAGGTTTTGATGTTTTTGGGGTTGCCTTCGCGAGTAACTAAGGCGGCTACAGATTTATGCACGATCGCATTATTTGGAGCTTTTTGTTCCCATCCTGGCGCAATTAGTTTTGCTTGCTCGATTTTTTTGGTATCTAAAGCCAACGCTAAAGCTACGACATCGGCTTCTAAGCCATCAATTACTGCACGAGTTTGAGAACCGCTACCGCCGTAGCTTTGGTTAAAGGTAATGTTTTGATTTTTTTCTTGCTTCCACTTGGCGGTAAATTGGGGAATAATTTTCTCGTAGGCGGCGCGGGTGACAGCGTAGGAAACTAGCGTTAATTCTTTATCGCCTGTAGCGCTATTACTACTATTATTCCCTGCTGAACAAGAAGCGATCGCACTTGACAATACTATACCTACCAAAAATAACGCTACAAAGTTTTTTAGCTTGCTTTTTGTTATCTGCCACCAACTCATACTTATTTCTCCTACTAATCCCCGGTTAATCGGTCGGGATACCGGACTATTCTATTAAAGTAAATGATACAGGAGAATTAGGCAATAGATAAACTTTTTGCCGCAACACCTTAAGTATTAAAATATACCTATAATATGCTCTGTATTTCTATAGACAGATGCCGAGCAGCTAAAAGCCCGTATACGCTTGTCTTAATTAATACAACTAGCTTAGATTATTAATTTTATTTATGTTGAGATTAAAAGGTTGGCGATCGCCTACGGGCTTATCGTCATTATTAATACTGTTATCTATAGTTGCGGTCGCCGTGACGTTAGGACATGGCGCAACTAATCTTATTAGTAATTCTAGTCAGCAAGAGCAAACAAAACAGCCCATTGCGGCGGAGGACTCTGTTGGTAAAATAGATACCAGTGATACCTATGATTAAGGGAAATGAATTAATTAAATTGCCAGTAGTTGCTTAGGATACGAGGGAAAAAATTAAGATAGTTAAAGATTTAATTTTTGATAAAAGCAGCAAATTTGTAGTGTTTTCAGTTAAGGAAAATCCAGGTAAATTACAGTAAAGCCAGATTTTGGAGCAATAAAGGCATAATCTTAAAAAAATGTTATTCCCCTTTTTAAGTTATAAATAGCCATTTTCCGCTAAAAATGCCGGAGTTAATTCCTCATTCTGTGCGGACTTAGGGATTAATTTTTCCATATACTTACCCAAAATATCCCCTTCTAAATTTACCCTATCTCCTATTTGTAAATGACTTAAATTTGTCTCAGCATAGGTAAGGGGGATCACTGCTACTTTAAACCAATAGCGTGCATCGTCATAATCGGCGATCGTCAAACTAATGCCATTAATGGCAATACTACCCTTGGGGACAATATAACGGGCGATTTCTTCGGTGGTAACAAAACTCATCTCCCAAGAAGTCGCCGTTTGTTCCTGAGAATCTAAGTAACCAATTCCGTCTATATGTCCCATCACAAAATGCCCCCCTAGCTTACTCCCCACGCGCAAAGAAGGCTCTAAATTAACAAATTGGCCGCCAAGCTGCTTTTGAGCTAACGTAGTTCGCCCTAGCGTTTCAGGAGAAACGGCGGCGACAAAGCCTTGGGGCAAAACTTCCATTACTGTAAGACAAACTCCATCTACCGCTACACTGTCACCCAAGGCAAGATCGGTCAAAATTAAACTAGCCTTATCATCGTTGCAACTTATGCTCAGTAAGTCGCTGCCTATTGAGCGAACTTGTCCCAAAGCTCTAACTAATCCTGTAAACATGAAATCCCCACCTTGTAGTAAAAAAAAATTACCTAAAGAAAAATCATCTTAATTTCTTCTAATCCGCTTTACATAAATCTCATCAAGACGGGGCATACTTGGGTAATGAGGGTTTGTTGACACCGCAAAAAAATAAAATATTGCGCGTAAAATTGCAGTTAAATTGATTCAATTATCACTATAAATATGTATAACGTTCTTACTACTTTATATCTAACTCTAGTGTACCCCTTGACAACGATCGCTTTAAGTACAAAGGATTTACGAGGCTACGTCAATGATTGAAATGAGAGTTGCTGGCATTGCTATAGATGCTGTAAACCGCAGCCCGATTGTATTGCTCAAAGATGGAACCGAGCGGCGGGCGCTACCAATTTACATAAATCAAGACCAAGCTAAGGCAATTATCAGCGCCTTAGAAAACCAAAAACCGCCCCGCCCCCTCACCCATGATTTAATGGCAAATATGCTAGAAGTCTGGGGAATGACTTTAGAGCGCGTAGTCATTCACTCGATTCAAGATGGCACGTTTTACGCCGTTTTAAGCCTGCGCCAAGGGGAAGTTAAAAAAGAACTAGATGCGCGTCCTAGCGATGCGATCGCGATCGCCTTGCGTACTAATAGCCCCATCTGGGTAATGGAAGAAGTAATTGCCGATGCTTCTATTCCCGTCGATAGAGATGCCGATGAAGCCGAACAACAAGCTTTTAAAGAGTTTCTTTCTAATCTCCGCCCAGAAGATTTGATTCAAGGCAAAGGCTATAGTCCTGGAGAAGCTTAAAATCTCATTGCTATGCTTTATCGACGTTTTGGTAAAACAAATTTATATTTATCCGTGTTTTCTTTGGGAACAATGCGCTATTTAGCATCAAAAGAAAATGCCCAAAAGACGATAGAAAAAGCTTTAGCTTTAGGGATCAATCACTTTGAAACGGCTAGAGGTTACGGCAAAAGCGAGGAGTATTTAGGGGCGGCGTTAGCTCAAAAGCCTTTAGAGCGGAGTCAATTTTACATTACTACAAAAATATCTCCAACGGCTGAACTGGATACTACGCGCCGTTGCATTGATGAATCTTTACAGCGCTTGCAGCTAAACTACATTGATTGCGTAGCAATTCACGGCATCAATACTTGGGAACATCTCAAATTAGTACAGAGTGAAGGCTGCAAGCAAGCTTTGCAAACCGCCGTCAAAGAGGGGAAAGTAAGACACGTTGGTTTTTCAACTCACGGCTCTTTAGAATTAATTAAAGCAGCGATCGCAACTAACTTATTTGAGTTTGTTAGCTTGCATTACTATTACTTTTATCAACGCAACGCCGCCGCCCTAGAATTAGCCAAAACAAACGATTTGGGCGTATTTATTATTTCCCCCGCAGATAAAGGCGGCTTGCTTTACACCCCGCCCCAAAAATTAATCGATTTGTGTTATCCCCTGACACCGTTGGAATTTAATTATCGTTTTTTACTCAGCGATCCGGGGATTACTACTCTAAGCGTGGGTGCAGCCAATGCTGACGAATTAATTGAACCATTAACATTAAGCGATCGCGGCGAGCCTTTAAATCCGACAGAAATTGCCGTAGGCGATCGCCTGGAAACGCAATTAAATAAAATCGCGCCAGAGAAATGTAGTCAATGCTACAACTGTTTACCCTGTCCC
>Ga0181465_100103_pt1 | contig 23744 bp, 26 predicted proteins | sample InSIn3gowninarea_FD_119076 | JGI IMG/M metagenome (GOLD analysis project Ga0181465, IMG submission 119076) | Clean room microbial communities from NASA Spacecraft Assembly Facility at Jet Propulsion Laboratory, Pasadena, California, USA -... ... | reverse complement strand
TAAAAGAATTAAAATAAAGTATAAAATCAGATCAAAATTTTATGATTATAATTAAATTTTGTCCAATGAATCCAACACCGCCATATAAATATGCAATCATTTACTACTCCATATTTTTGTGTTGAATGGATAAATAGATAGAAATTATACACACTTTCAGATACACAAATGTATACAAATAATTAATATGAGCTGTGACTCTCGATGAAGGATATTTAAATTTTTTTCACTAGCGACTTACCCAAAATAACTTAATATGCACACATACAAACACACAATTTGGATTCTCCAATTATACATTGAACTCAACCTCACTCACACTTAACTCAGTTAAATCGCACTCCAAATCTAGATTGTAGTTATTTCAACGTGACTTTTCATGAATAACTTGACTTCGATCTTGCTAGATCTTCATGTAGGAGTAATTACTATTTCCAACACTCCCCCTTAATTACGATCATATGAATCAACATAACTAAAACATGACTCAACATGAATCAACTATGTCTACCTGGCTTACAATAGAAATTGAATCAATTATAACTCAAACATTGGTGCTAGTCTAAGTCCTAGCTAGGCTTACAGTGAATCAAAACTTTGACAATTTTGCATTTTCTTTTTCATTTCTTCCAAATTCTATATCCTCGAAATTCTTCATTCTTTGTTTCATGTTCTTGTTGTAGGATCCATATTTCTTTACTTGTTGCTACTGCGATGTTTCTCTGTCTTGTCTTAAATTTGAAAATAAAAACAATCTTATTTTGTCTTCTACAACTTTCTCTTCAAAGGTTTTCTCAACTATGGACTATTGCCACAATTCTCCATCTTCAAATTGTCTTATTTTATCTGATTCTTATGCTTCATATTCTTGATTTTATTTCTGCCATATTTCTTGATAGAAAAATCTTATCTCTTCTTGACTCCATCGTTGAAAAATGATTTTAATGCATTCTTCCTTGTTTTTAGAAACTTCCATGACCTTCTCTTCACTTTCATCCGAAGGTATTGTTGAATTTTACCTATAGTCTATACACTCAAGGTCATCATTAGGCTTACATGTAAAACCATAATCATGCTCATTTTTGTCATTCACAACTTCATTTAATTATTTTATTCTAGTTGCTACTTTAAGACTCTCATAAATTTGTTCAATTGGCTTCCGAATCCATTCTTCAATGAGCTTCAAATAATCATCAAACTTATTAGAAATTTCATTTTCAGCTTCTACTCCCAATCTATTTTGAACACCTGCATATTAAAAACAATGTTAAAAAATATCTTTTTTATGCTCTTCAATGAGATATTACTGCTCTACCTCTTCCTTCTCTTCCTTTTGTTCAACTGCATTAAGACTATATTCCACTATTATGTTGTCCATGGATATCCTCATCAAAAAAATTTCAATCACTTTATCCTCTTCTTGATCATCAACTGCTACTAGATCACATACTACTTCATGAGCAGTTCCAAATGTTTCATATCTTTCTGCTACAGTGGCAACATCAACCTTCAATTCTTCATCAAATATAACACTTACCATATTTCCACAATCAATCCCTATTTCAAAAAAGAAACCACACATATCATTAACATAATGTTCATCCACCCTATCGTGGGTTATTTGAGCATGCATGTGATCATTAACAAATTGAACTTCACCAAATTCATCAGCTACAGTTGGATTCACCAATGCATATATCACTTTGCAGTCATCATCCACATGTGTCTCATCACAGTGGGATCACCATCATCTGCACCATCCATGTTACAATGGGGCCCTTGAGCATTTATATTCTCTTGCTCTGTTTCCCATACAAAGGCTTCAACTTTTCTCTCTGCAATCATTGTTGCATATTCTTCATCCATAATGCATGCCTACATAATGAGTTTCAATTTTATGGTATTGACGACCATCATCCACTTTTGAGTGGGATTCTCCAAGATTTGTTGTCCTCTTAGAGACTTGCTCATCTACTCTCAGATCTATGACTCAATCAACAAATTGTGACACATCTTGTTCCTGCATGTAACTCCGTTGTGCACCAAATTTTGCTTCCAGGATCTTCCATGCTTCCTTGGAAGTTGTAGCTTTTTCTACCTTGCAAAAAGAATTCTCATCCAATCCTTGTTTTATAAAATCCAATGCTAAAGCATCACATACTTCATTATATGGGTTATTAGGCTAGTACTCGATTAAATCTTTAGCTCGAAGAAAAGTTAGCATTTTGATAACCCAAAAATCAAAATATTTACTAGTAAACATAAGAGGAGGTAGCAGATCAAAGCTACACCAATCAACAAAAACTTTTCAATCACTTTATCCTCTTCTTGATCATCAACTGCTACTAGATCACATACTTCTTCATGAGCAGCTCCAACTGTTTCGTATCTTGCTGCTACAGTGGCAACATCAACCTTCAATTCTTCATCAAGTATAACACTTACCATATTTCCATAATCAATCCTTGTTTCAAAAAATAAACCACACATATCATCAACATACTGTTCATCCACCCTATGGTAGGTTATTTGAGCATGCATGTGATCATTAAGAAATTGAACTTCACCAAATTCATCAGCTACAATTGGATTCACCAATGCATATACTTTGCATTGATCATCCACATGTGTCTCATCATAGAGGGATCACCATCATCTGCACCATCCATGTTAGAATGGGGTCCTTGAGAATTTATATTCTCTTGCTCTGTTTCCCATAAAAAGGCTTCAACTTCTCTCTCTGCAATCTTTGTTGCATATTCTTCATCCATATGCATGCCTACATAATGGGCTTCAATTTTATGGTATTGATGACCATCATCCAATTTTGAGTGGGATTCTCCAAGCTTTGTTGTCCTCTCATAGTCTTTCTCATCTACTCTCAGATCTACGACTCAATCAACAAATTGTGACATATCCTTGCTGCTTCATGTAACTCCCTTTTGCACCAAATTCTTCTTCCAGGGTCTTCCATGCTTCCTTGGAAGTTGTAGATTTTTCTACCTTGCAAAAAGAATTATCATTCAATCCTTGTTTTATAAAATCCAATGCTAAAGCATCACATACTTCATTATATGGGTTATTAGGTTGGTACTCAATTAACTCTTTAGCTCGAAGAAAAGTTAGCATTTTGATAACCCAAAAATCAAAATATTTACTAGTAAACATAGGAGGAGGTAGTAGATCAAAGCTACACCAATCATCCTCGATCTCTTCTTTGCCTTATTTAAAGGAGTAAGGTAGAAAGTTATCAAAATTTAGTCACTTTTCTTTAATATAACTTACTCCCTGATGTATTTGTGAGTTTCCTTAAAGAAGTAACATAAAAAATGGCTACTCCACTTTTTAGATGGCGTGTGACGGGTTTCTTATATGGAAAGTGATTTAACTTTATAGGATTAACTAATTTTTTTCCAACATGTTTGTTTGTTTATTTGTTTTTTTTTTTAATATGACTTTTTGTAAATTAAATTTATTTAAAATTTTATTGTTATGTTTAAAAGTAAAAAAAATATGAATTTCAGAAATACAGTGTTTTTACTCTAAAGGTTATATATGTTTATTTGTACTAGATTTTTATTCGAAGATTATTTTAAAAAATTATTGTAAAATTTTACTCCAAGGATTTAACTCATCTTAATTTTAGATTTCCCTCTGATATCTTAAGTATGTTCTTCTTCCCTTAGAATTTTTGAGTGGCAAATATGTAAATAGTTTTCAACAAAAAAATTGTGTAACTCTTTGAGCGAGCAAATATTAAACCTCCGTCACAACATTAATCAAACATAATCGAGATCTTGCACATTAAAACCGCTCTTTCATAAACTTCTCATATAAATTTCAACATTGTCACATCCATGTAAAATTAAGGATCATAAATGTGTCTTTACTTATGGAAAATGTCACATACCACTTTGTGGATAACTACTATTTTTAAATTAATATTAATATTATCTACTCATCTCCTAAATACTCTACTTTTTTCAACAACTTTCTCCCCAACTTTAAAAAACTATGTAGGTATAATACTAACCTTTTTAACTATTAAATAATGATTGCTATTATATTTAGATGCACATTTACCGTTTTTAATTACACAATAAAATAAAATCGATTAGTGTCGCCTTATTTTAAAGGAATGCATTATACTTATGGGGACAATAATTTTATCAACAAAATTTTATTATTATAAAAATATCATTAATACTTTTATCTTATAACAAAGTATTTCAACTAGCATTAATATCAAAGGTAAGGCTATGGATCCAATTGCCTAATTAATAGAAAGGTAAGGGTGTGATCACTTTATTATATATACATATTTACATAAGGGGAAACCAATGTAAAACATTTGAGATCTCAATGATGATCAGGTGTTCAAAAAATAGCTCAAATTTTAAAATTGTCGAATTGGTGTGGAAACTTGGATGACCGCATACTTCTCATACAGATTTCAACATTATCACATCCATCTAAAATTAAAGATCATAAATGTGTCTTTACTTATGGAAAATGTCACATACCACTTTATCGATAACTACTATTTTTTAATTAATATTAATATTATCTACTCATCTCCTAAATACCCTACTCTACTTTTTTCACCCACTTTCTCCCCAACTTTATAAAACTTAGATGTGTGTATAATACTAGCCTTTTTAATTATTAAATAATGATTGCTATTATATTTGGATGCACATTTACCATTTTTAATTACACAATAAAATAAAATATATTAATGTCCCCTTAGTTTAAAGGAATGCATTATACTTATGTGGAAAATAATTTCATCAACAAAATTTTATTATTATAAAAATATCGTTAATACTTTTATCTTATAACAAAGTATTTCAATTAGCATTAATATCAAAGGTAAGATTATGGACCCAATTTCCATATTCAACTAATAGAAAGGGTAAGGGTGTGATCACTGCATTATATATACATATTTACATTAAGGGGAAACCAATGTAAGACATTTGAGATCTCATTGATGATCAGGTGTTCAAAAAATAGCTCAAATTTTAAAGTTGTCAGATTGGTGTGCAAAACTTGGATGACCGCGTAGTGCTTGTCATCCTGAATCCAGTGCAACTCATTTTGTGCGAAACAAACTTCGTATGACTCCAAAAACAAGTTCTGTTCACTTTTCCAAACAAACGAATTAAAAAAAAATGAATATCCTAGTTAGAAATTTGTACTGTTGACATGGCACTAACTAAGCAGGTGATGTGGATGTTGACTTGGTTAAAGGACTCCTCAGTTAATGAAATCGTGCAAATTGGCACATTCTGATTGGTTGGATTTAGTGCTTTTTATTGGTTGGAATGATAGCCAACCATGAGCTGACACATGGCCCAGCTGGAGGCTGCCATGTGACAACCCAGGAGGCCACAAAAAATGTTTCTAGTCCAAGTGGAGGTACAGGGTTCAAACCTACAACCTCTCAACACACAACAAAGCCCATTACCAATGCACCACACAAATGTTACTTAACCATATATATTACGTGTTTGTTAGAAATTTTGTTGTTGCATAGTATTGAGATTGGGGTGGACTTAACCAACCATGTGAACACCACTCTCGTTAGCTGCCAGAATTGATGCCTAATCACCAACATTTAACCGACCACCGGAGGAAAAGGGATTAGTATCGAGGGCTATCCCCTAGGCACATGGCCACCATATGACCTAATCTTCTAATTTTTATGCCTCATCGGCCAAATTACCCATTCGAAAAATCCACCTAGATTTTGGCAGATTTGGCGGCCCATTAGCGGAAATATAGGCGAAAATGAGGGTTCAGTTCCAGATTTTGGGAAATTTGTGGAGCGAATAGTGGAGAAACTAGGAGAGGTCATAACTTCTCTAGTTTTCAACGAAATTGGGTGCAGAAAGAGGGTAGGTAGCCATTTTTGGACATTCTAGACTCATTGGAGCAAGTTGCAAAAATATTTGAGCATTGTAAACACATGATTTTACGCATTTGAGTATAATAGAGAGGCCCAAACCATCAGAAGCTGGATCAAGGAAATGTAGCCTAGGAGGGGTGAAATTTTTCATCATGTTCCTATTGTGACGTGTTGTTGGTGATGTTATGTACATTTATATGTTGTTGTTTAGTTTCTTATTTATGTTAAAATTGCTCATAAAATTAACATAAAAAATAAATTTCACTTGCAATAAACTCATGAATCCTTAAGCACATGAATAACATTTTATTTATAATATGAGAAGGATCTTAGCAAAACAAAACTAACATTCCTAATCAAATCATTTTGGTATTTGAGCACTAGGTTGTCTTTGTGCAAGAAGGAATAACTATTTGCAAGTTTATGTCATGCTTACAAGGTTAAAACTCAAAGAGGAGAAGGAAAGCTGGTTGGAAGCCCTAAAGTTGGGTCAAGGGGAAGGAAGGAAAGGTTGCCACATTCTATAAAACCAGTTCTTCCTCAAGTTGAAGTTGAGATTCTAGTGAAAATGTCTCATGAAAGAGAACCTACAAACATGACAGAAGATGAGAAGGTCTTTAGGAAGGCATCTTTTGATATGAAAAAGCTGGTGAAGGTCCTTTATGAAGATAGGAATACCAAGTTGCAAGGTGAAAGATCTAAACCTACCAAAGGAGAAGGTTATTCAGAAGGAGGTAATGGAAATGGAAGTAAACCTCCACCCTCTCGACCATTTTCTTCATCTTCTTCTTCATGGGCATCTTCACCCTCTTCCACTAACACAACCCTTACTCATAATGGTCAACATACCTCAAAAGGGACTGGTAAATCACCCTTATTAAAACTTGATGTTAGATTTGAGCTTCCCATGTATAATTGTGAAGTGAATGTAAAGAAGCTTCATAATTGGATTTGTCAGTTGGAGGTCTATTGCAGAATTCAAAACCTTCAAGAGGATGACATAAATATTTATTTATCCTACTTGAGAATGGAGGGTTCAACAATAGTATGGTGGGAATCAAAGACACAAGAGGAGATATAAAAAAAAAAGGTAAGATATCAATTTCTTGGTATGATTTCACTGCTGCAATTGAAAGACAATTCTACCCTCTAGATTATATGCAGAAACTAATCAAGATTTGGCAGAATTTTAGACAACTTAAAGGTCAAAATGTGCAAGGTTACACCCAAGAATTCAGAAACAGGTCTCTAATGTTAAGTGTAGATTTGCAATCACAAGAAAAGTTGTTGCAGTATATAGGGGGTTTACACAATTACCTTAGGCATTGTTACGGTCCTATAATATTCAGACTCATAATTTTTAATTGGCTATGGCTAGTCTTGTAATATTGTACATACTTTTGCTTTCTGCAAAATGTTTTCCATATTAAAAATAAAAAAATGTAAAGAGGGTATGTCCTAAAAGAATAATCAAAGGAAAAAAAGAAAAATAAAAGTGAAAACAAGTGAAAAATATGAACCCCAAACAAAAAATAAAACAGATCATGAAAGTGTGCAAATTCAAGTGCCACTACTTGTTACTTTACTATGCCAAATAATGGTTGTATGCAGCCTGTCATAAATGCCACAACCCATGATGGTCAAGTATCTTAATCTTGACTCATTTATGTTTTTGAATTTTATGTTGATAGATAGAGAATAAAGATCTAGCCAATTTATTTAACCTTGGCAAATCAGTAGTAAGGTAGAGAATAAAAATGTGCTCATCAGCTTAATCTGAGCCATTGGAAGTTATAAGGTTAGAATTAAATAGTTTTCTTGTCAAAAGAAAAGGAAATAAAGGGTCTACTAGCTTAAATGCACCCAAGAAAGTGAAGAAAAAGTGTTAGGATAAGTCATGGGTAGGTAGGAGAAAGGTTGCTCAGTCAAAAGCACACTTATCATGATTAATCCTATGTTTCATGTGCATGAGAATTTATGAGAGTGAGAAGATGTTCACAAGCTTGTTTGATTAACTTCCCCTCATTCCATTTCACCCCCACATACAAATGTACTAATTTCCCCATTATCTCATCATTTTTCATTAAATACCTTTTCCCCCTTCATTTTGACCCTTATCCCTTGGTTTCACGCATTTCCCTAGTAAATTACCTTCCAAAATTCACCCCCCTACCTAAAAACCCCTTTTCCCTAGTATGAATCCCATTCCCTATCGTAAAAATCACCTTTCCCCCTATTAATTTCCTTATTTTCCCTTCAAAACCCCTTATCCTAAGTTTTTATCCCCCCCACATTATTTAAATTAATTCCCCTATTCATATTTCCCTGACAAAAACCTTTTAACCCACCAACCCTTGGTGTAGTTAAACTAACCTCTCCACATTAACCCCTGGCCCCACTCCATTAGACTTGCTGATTATATTTTAAATCCCCGCCTTAGTTATTAATTAATTACAATTAATTGTAATTGACCCTCTAGGCCCCGCAAATCCTGACTTCGTTTCCCTCCGTGCATATTGACCACACGAAAACTATCCTATCTTCCACCTCCAGATCCGATGGAGCACATCAATATCGCACTCGCTCACTATTGGACTGTTACCAGCCTGAGAGCCCGTGCATTGTTCTACTATGTGGCTGCCCCAAGCAAGATCACATGCTCTCAAGGAAATATCGTCTACTCTCCAAACATGGTGTGATGGCCCAAGAAACCGGCTCACCATCCAAACCAAAACCATCCATTGTTCATTTGTAAAATTCCACGCCAAATTGTAACCGTTGCTGGTTAAAAGGTTGGAGAAGCTCATTTCAACTCTTTTCTCTCGTTTGCACTGTGAATGTTGCTCAAGCCTTTTTACGACACCATGAGCCTCTATGACTAAAATTGACCACCGTTTACCTCTCGAATAAGCTTTGAATGCCCAATTCAAGCATCAAGTTCAAAGTTGAAGCCATTGTACCATCTGCAATCACCATTCAAACCAGTTTGCAAGCCATACCACCAAATTCCAGGTATTTTTGGGAAAAACCGAACGACCCTCTCTATTTGAAAGTGTATAGTCCAATTTAAAGATTAATTAATTGAAATTAATTAATACACTTGCCTAATTGAAGAGTAATTTGCTTGTATACCCAAAACCCCTCTTTTGCAAACTGCAATTACCTTCTCATTGTACCAGAGTTTCCAAAACCTCACTTCTACAATCAATTCAAGCCTAATGCATATCCATAAACTCGGTCATGGCTTCTCAAACCTCTCTGGACGTAAGACATGTGTCAACCCCTGACCTGAACATCGACCATTTGGCACTAGTAGATAGGGATTTCTAGATAAAGGATATTTCCTCACTAGCCTACCTTCTAAAGATCCACTGCTAGAGTGAGGATATATTCTTGAACCATATCGATAACATCCATCTATGGGAATCCAATTTACCCATGTATTTATTCCCAGAATTTCACTGATTACCTGATATCATACACTTCTGTCATGCCTGCTATATCCCTAGCCAAAGGGCTATTGTTGCCCCTAACCAACAACTCTTATTCACCATCACTCTAGGGTCTATCAACCAAATGCTACAAGTCCAACCTAGCCCTAATGAGACCCAATTATCTATTGGACTTATATACCACACTAGACTTGGTTAAGATAAGACAAATCTTCCAGACTTTCATTATAGAAGACCGCCATACTCCCACATATACTCCACCTTATGCTACCACCATTTTTTCAGAAACAGGCAGACATATAATCACCATGCTCTCTTGCATCCTAGGATATACCACAGATGAGCATGTGGATGAGGTCATCCTGGACATTTTTTCCATTTTTACCCTAGGCAAGCGTCCTGCTATCATGTATAATTTTGCTCAGTTCATTGCAGAGAGGATGCATGAACAATTCACCAAATTTCCAGATGAAAGAGATTTCAAATACTCTTTAGTGCTATTTCACATGTTTATGTATTATCAAGCAGATAAATTCCCTATCAGCATCCATAAGTTGGATACCAAGGGAAAGGAGAGATCAATGGTCTCCTAGACATACTTGATCTAGAAATACTCCACATCATTCACCTACAAAGACTTCATAGATTCATTTGTCTACCCAGTCATGAACATGGTGACCAGTACCATTCAACCTAGAATCAGCCAAGAAATCAATAGGGAGTTACAATTGGCTAAGAAGAGCAAGGTGGGAGACTGGTACCTATACCAGAACCACACTGAGATCAGGGTTTATGGCTACCAACTAGCCCCTTATAAGCTGCCCAAATACCTTCTTATGAGGATATATGCACTGGAGTATTTTAGGAAAATCATAAATTTAGATGAAGTCAACTTCCTATCTGCTAGGAAGAAAACCCAGTTCAACATGAAAAACCAATTGGGGCCCTTTATTTGCCTTAATAGAGAGGCTTGACCAAAGGCTGACAAAATGTTACAATAGATGAAATTCAAAAACAACAACATGTGGCAGTATGACCCTCACAGGGTCATAAACAAGTTAAGGCTCAAGGTCAAATTGGGACCTTTCATCCACCACCCAATGCCTGATATTGAACATTTTGCCAACCAATCTGAATGGTTGGAGAATACATTGATTGACATGGATATCACAGTTGTGGATGTTGAGAACACACTCATGGATGTGGAAAATTAAATTGACCATAGTTCTTTCCTATAGGTTCTAGAACTAGGGGAACCCATGAATATTCCTCCTGTCCTACAGACCCCAACCAATGAGGAGAGGAATCCAAAGAATAATAGGAAAGAGGGTTCCAGTTCTTCCATGGAGACTACAGATGAGCTTTTTGAGCTCAGAAAAAGGCCCAAATTGAATCCTGTGTTTGAAGAGGAGGAGAACATTGAATCATTAGAAATAATTGACACTGAAACAATGGGGTAAAGGAACAAGGACACGGCTGCTTTAGGTAAAACATAGCAGCCATCAACCTCCAACACTCAAATGATTGAGAGACAACAAAGTTTTGAGGTTTCCTCTTTCATTAGACCAACTGACAAATAAAATGACATTAAAGACAGGTATAAAGAAATAAAGATGAGGAATGAGAAGTTGAAGGTTGAGACATATGCCCAATACTTCAAGCATACACTAGCCAACCAGAGCAAGTTGATGTCATCTTTTGACATCAAAGAAGGAAAGGTGTAGGTCTCATTTATGCAACCCACTGTTTAGCAACCAAAGACCTCAGCGGATTATAGGAAGATTGATTTTGAGGCATTGGCAAGGGATGTTCATCCCATTGACCAGATAGTGTTTCATAAATAGGCTAGAGAGATGATTTACTCCACCCTTACAGGAAAGGCCATGGATTCACATAGGCTACAGGGTTCACTAGATAATGTAACAGCCCAATATAAATTAGATAAGACTTCCTCACAGGCTAAAGATAATAGGATCAAGTCATTGGAGGGCTTGGTCATTGACCTGGGCCATGATCCAAGTGACATTAAGGCTACTGAAAAATTGATCAAAAAGAAGAATGAGGGCTCTCAAGAAACAACTAAATATTCCTCATTTAGAACACCCACAAACTAAAGAGGTCCTGGAGAGCCAAACCAATCATGAAGAGATGATGGACCTAGTACTTCAATTGAATGATCAGCTAAAGTAGATGGAAAAAGAATTGGATAGCTTGATTCATCAAGAACAAGATAGTCTTGAGACTGCCCCTGAAAATGTCATCCCAACAGTAACTACTGCAGTGCCTTCTACTTTGGCAGCATCCTTAGCTCCCATAGCTCCAATGGCCACAACACTGCTAGCATCTACACCACCTACATCAGCAACAAGGTCAACACCAACATGGTCTATAGGTGATGAACCAAACAGGTTGGTCAAAGCAATGGAATAAATGTCCATTTAGACCACTGAGATGAATAGGATTAAGGAAAAAGTGACAAGCCTTGAAACTGACTATAAGATTGACCAAATCATGCACAAAGAATAACAACAAAAGTATACAGGGATCAATGAACGAATAAAAACTTGGAGAAGGAACTGACATTGAATGAACCCCTAGGTCAGGCTAAGGAACAATTGTGGGCCAATATCAATGATATTTGGCCATCCATCCAAGTTATTTTTTAACAGATTGATTTAATAAAGCACGTTATAGAATCCATACAAAGAGTCAAAGAAAAACATGGAGACGTGCAAGTGGAATCTGCAAGGATCATTCACTTCCTCAACTCCAAGAACAAGTATGCGCTACAGGAATTAGAGATACATGATAGAACAGGTACAAATTTTGGCGTTAATGGGTCCTCACCAAGAGGAATTTAATGTTAAACCTAGAAGACAAGTGCCAAACCATGCAACTGGCCATTGACAGATTCATGGTCAAATTTGAAATTTTGAGGCAAAAAGGTTTACCAAATCCCTTGGTAATAAATGATAAGTTGATGACACAAGAGGACTATAATATAAAAATCTGGGAAGTAGCCAAAGATCAAGTGAATAATTCATCCATGAAGGGCATACATATTGGTAATGTCTTGTAACAAACTTTTGAGAATTTTTTTTACCTCTAGCATGAGGTAAAACACCTTTTTGCCAATAAGCCTAATTTTTCCAAGTATATAGAGATAGATGAGATTTTCAGGAAAATGATCAATATTCGATTACTAGATGTCGAAACATGGGAAAAATTAAATGACTTGCTATAAAAAGTCAAAAATTGAAAATGTACAATAAGAGTAAAAGGGCACAATAAAAGGATAATGACAAGTCAACCAGGTCAAAGTGTATTAGGTGAAACTGTATTAGTTAAAAGATCAGAGTAAATAGAGCATCCAGCGTGAAGACCAAAAAACAAAGCACAGATTAAAGTGAAAAATATCAAAGATTAAAGCCTGCACAACCTACAAAGCAGAGATAGCAAGCATCAGTTCAATAGCTATCTCTATCTTCTTGCATGAAGATTTTTGTTTCTCCTAGATTAGTTCCCATGACAGTTTGGGATATTTTGTAAAGCATTTTTGTATAAATAATTCATAATTTGAAGTATTTAGGGTGGATTGCTATACATTTGTAAATTTATTTTGATCATAAACCTAAGGGCTATTATACCAATTTTCAAGTCAGCGGACTGGAACAAGTAATAAAGAGATTGCATTACATGATTCATGTGTAGAGCTATTACAGTGAAGTATTTTCTTTGTCAATTAGTTATTCTCTTATGTTTTCCACAAACTTAAATGTTATCTAAAGTTGAATAAATTAACTGGAAATTTATATTAGAATTTTTTTAAGTACACTTTTTTTTCCACAGTTAATCATTTACATGTTTTCTTCTGATATCCGGATCTGAGAACCCTTAATTTCTCTCCCATCCTGGTTGGCCTCATTCACTTTATTCATAATCTAGCCTAAGGAACCCATAATTTCTCTTTGGATCCGATTGAAAACCACTTCACCATCCAACCTTGAGATCTGAAGTAACTCTACTATCTTTCCCTGTAGACACTGTTTTTAGAACTTGGTACAACCCTGTTTTTCTGACATTTGACCCCATAGCCTAATGGTAAAAGACAACCCTTTTTCATCTAAGTGATCCCACCACCAAATCTAAATTTAAATCCAAGCACAATCATAACTAACCTAAAATAAAATAACTAAACAAAGTTAAATAAAAAAGAGAAACCCCTGTCTAAGATTAGGAAGGCTAGATCCTAATCTCCAAAGTTGGTTTGTGGTTGCCTCTAATCATTTCTTTCTCCAACACTCTAGAGAAATATCGGAGCGATAACATATTGGTGACCATACTGGGGACCTCGATCCTCAGTCAAATAAAACTTTAAGGAAACCTTAAATTTCATCTTGAGCCCCTTAAAGTCATTTTTATAAGTTTTTCTTAAAAAGTTTCATAAAAACAATTAAAGAGTTAAAATTATGGCTCCTAAGAAGACTCACTATACTAGGGCAAATCCAGATGCAAACCCTGCTACTATAGTTGATGACCCCGAAAGGATTTTAAGAAAACCAGAAAAGGTAGAAACTCAAGCAAGTAGTAGCCAGTTAGTTAAAGCAAATTCACTCTGAGAGGAATTATCAACTTTAGAGGAAATTCCAATTGATTTGTCATTTGATATCTCATTGTTTAGGACTAAATCAAAGAATGCAATTCATGAAACTATGTTAGACCCTAATCTTATTCAACTCATTGAATAAAAAAGGATTCATATACATCCATATTTAGATAAATTTGTGTTGGATACTTTTGACAAGTTAGAAGCTTTAACATCCACATTGATAACCCATATAGATGATGCTTACCTTCAACAATCTTTTGAACTAGCTGCCCTTACTGTTGTTGCCTCTGAAATTTCTGCATAATCTTTATATACTGTAAATACACCTTCATTTACTACCACATCACCAATTGTATCCACCATATTCCATTCCCCTAAACCATTTGTTCATCAACCAAACACCTCAACCTCATCCGGTTCATATCCATCCATTTCTAGCCCTTCCTCAAGAACCACTACTTTACCCCCTAGTCAAACCAAAACCTCAGCCATGGCAGATTGATATGCACCTTTAGTTTTACCATCTCAACTCCATGCCATGCCCCAATATTAGTAAACAAAATCTTTTTGTTTGATACAACTGGTCAATATACTACCCAACAACATTTGAATAAAATCACTGACTATTTTGAATTGCATGAAATAGATGAATCTGATGTCCAAATGAGGTTGATTTCCCAAAAATTAATTGGGGATGTTAAGAAATGGTTCAAAGCTTTACCAGCTAATCATATTGCAGATTTAGCTGCTTTTCATAGATTATAAATTGTGTTAGCCTCCTGTTGTAACATGGTATCATCTTTCATGATTGACATTTATACATGCCAAATATGTCATACTTTGCAGGCTGCAATGTTCGATATTTCCAAAGAAGGTGACATGAAGTTTGTTGTTCAAATACCACTGTTGTTTCCAATTTTGATGAGTGGTTCCAATTTTGAAGAGTTTCGATTAAGGGAGTGTTATGGTCACCAATAACCCCCCTCTTTGATTTATATTAGAAATAACATCAAGCAAAGGGGGACCCTTAGCAAAAAGTCAAAAATATAGCTTTGAATAATTTTTTGTATTTAACTCCCTAAAGGCCATATCGCATCGCAGGAAGAGAGTGAAGCACTTTCCCACGCTCATAAACAAGCCACAAAGGAGCGATGCGAAATCCATCGCATCGCATATATGGGGGGCTCTTAAATAACGAACTTAAGAAATTGTCGAAGACCGATATGTGACGTCGCATATCGCATCGTCACATATCGCACCATCGCGACCTTGTGACCTTGCGACCTTGCGACCTAGCGACCTTGCGACCTAGCGATCCTGCGACCTTGCGACCTTGTGACCTAGTGATCCTGCGACCTTGCAACCTTGTGACCTAGCGATCCAGCGACCTTGCGACCTAGCGATCCTGCGACCTTGCGACCTTGCGATCTTGCGATTTTCAATCGTCAATTGTTGTGACGACACTCCCAGGCATCGCAATCTTCTGTAAACCCAAATTAAATTCACACATTAAGGGAAATTAATGGTTGCACGCTGGAGTATCCAATAATGATTATGTTGCATTTTTCGAAGAGTCAAGTCATTTATGAGTGTCATGATTATGCATTCATTATAACTTAAAGCTTTCATGTCAATCTCTTCGTCATTTCTCTTTTCCTTTACGTAAACTGTAAGGCGGAAACTAATATAAATCTTTATGCAGGAAATATCTAAGGAAAAAGGGAGAGCACCAATACCTGGAGTACACAGAGATGAGATGCCTTCACAAGTGGATACCGCATGCAGCAGATCCGCGGATTCCAACGTATCACTCAACAGATACTGATGAAAATAGACTGTTCAAGACTCAGAGTCAAAGGCGCACAAAAGCAGCGTGTTTACAAAAGATCTTGAAGCTAAGTCTGGATAAAGCAAGAAGAAAAACACTATAGAGGGAGGAGGCTCCAGAAAAGCCTCGAACAAAGAACGAAAGAAATTTTCAATACAGAAGATTATTCAGGAAAAAAGTCCCCAACTCATTGAGTCATTCACACGACCGGGAAACGAAATAGCAACAACACAATCAATTTGAAAGAAATCTGGGATATACTAAGAATACATATGACGAAGACACTCAGCCATAGGAATATATTTGAAAATATCTTCTAGTTTGTTAGAAAGAGGTGCCAGCACTTGTTATTTCTACTTTCATCGCTCAAGCAAAAGGAAAAGATGATCAACCGAATCTTTCTAGGAAAACATTGCACTGCTTACGGCACTAGGGAGTAAATATAGAAATGGTTAGAAATTAAATTCATTTTTAGAAATAAATCTGCTTTATTTTTAGGGCGGTCATTTGAAACCATTTCCTAAATTTATGTAACTAAGATTGATTAGCTAGCAGTATTTAACCCTTCTCATGGCATTTAGAGAAGGGTCCGGAAATTTGTCAAAAAACTTGTCCTCGGAACATGCACTCCTGTAACCTCTGTGGTGGTTTTTGATGAATGAATGGAACGAGATTTATTTGTGTTTACATTTTAATGTCTGCTACTGATGTTGCACTTCTGTACTCTTAGTAGATGTTAGAAGTAAGTAGAGATAAATCATTATTGCTTGAAGATTGTGAGTGAAATCAGTCATAAATGGTACTTTTATCTCTTCATTAATTTCTACTCATATTCTGAGAGTGATATGCAACTGAGTTTTTTGTATGTTAACGTATGAATGTATGGGTTACCATTTGGCACTTTTTTACGGTGGAATCATTTATTTATGCTTAACTTATGAATAATTTATTGTGAAATATGTTGTTCACAACTGTTTTTCCTAACTTCTTATGTAGAATGGTTTATCTTATTTGATTTATATTTTTATAATAGCTGAATGATCTTTATTACCAGTTATTGTATGAAATATTTCTAGATCGCACGATACAAGAAATTCCATCCTCAGGTTAGCATAGATTAGTTGTGTTGTTTTAGTTAGATTACAATAGAATAGAGTCAGTTAGGAAGTTAGAATTAAATTAGCTTAAAATTATTTCTAGATTAGCCTCATCAAACTCAACACACACACATATAACCCTTAAATTGGGAAATTGGTCCCATCATCCCTAGTCGGACCTGCTACACCAAACGGGCAAGGAGCCGCCAACCAGGTTCCGGACCGGGTGGGTATCCCCCTTGTTGTTGACCCGATTTTTGGCCCCTCAACATATCTGGAGATAGAAGGAGGGCTCGAACTATGAATGGCACCTAATTCAAAATCTAAATGCCATTCTGAGAGTAAATCACCCTCACCAACTCCCTCAACTTCTCCAATACGGTTAACTCCAGAGTTTGAAGTCGCTCGAGTATCCACCACTGCTACAAACCCCAATACATCAGACCAACTTATCATCGAACCCCCTGAGATTCAAAATATGATTTGTAAACTCCAGGGATTCTCTATTTTTACTCAAAGGTCTGATAAATCTCAAAGAAGCATGACTTCGCAGTACAATCCTGCTCATCCCCTGACTAGATTGAAGAGCGAAAAATTTGGCATCAAACTAAGTGAACTCCCTCTTCCCATCATAAAAAGAGCAAGGAAAACCCCACCAGAGTCTGACAGTGAGACTCTTTCATCTACTTCGTCCATTTCGACTCCCTCACCGTGAAGTCAGCCACCCACATCTTCATCCCAAATCACTCATCCATCTTCCACAAATCCTCCTCTTCAATCATCAAAGATCATAATATCTTCGTCTTCTCAGTATCAAGGATCACCTTCTGCACTTTCATTAACTAGCATCTCAGCGATGGCCCAGTCTCCATGGAACAATCCTAGGGCAGTTTTAATGCCTCCACCCCTGAGCCCAATACCAGCCCATCCTGAGAAATGGCTACCTAAGTTCAACCCTCAAACAGGTATGATGGCTGAGGAACATATCAATAACTTTATGCTTTCTGTTAATCTCAATGGAGTCACCAACGAGGATGTTGTTGTCCGGCTTTTTCCTTATACAATGCAAGGAACAGCCGGGTCATGGTATTTTTCGTTACCTTCCGGGTCCATCACAAGTTGGGACATTTTTCAAAGTCAATTTCTTAATAAGTTTGGTGATGACAGATCAACCGCGATGTTGATCAACGACCTGTCCAATCTTAAAGCTGAGGCTAGAGAACCCATTAAAGATTTCAATTTACGGTTCAACAAGATCCTCAATAAAATCCCCGCTGCTTCCCAACCTAGCGAGGAGGTAAGATGTGAATGGTATATCATGGCTTTACCATCAAACTTGGCTATCTTCGTAGATAGGGCAAACAAAACAACCTTAGTCGAAAACTTGACGGAGGCGTTAGCGGTAGAAAAATGTGTAGTTGCCCTAGAAAAGAGATCCGCAGTAGAAGAATGTAAATTTAAGAAGATCTTTTTCAAAGAAGACACCAAGAAGAAACAAACGAAAGATCCTTTCGACTTTGAAGGGTTACAAAAGGTATTAAAGGCCATGTCCAATGAGATGATTGACATAAAGAAACAAGTAGCAGAGACTTCTTCAAAAAATCCCTATAGAACTTTTAAAAGAAATCCTCCTATGGAGGTGAAACCCCCTAGTACTATCTCAAACGTCGAATCTGAAGAAGAAGAAGAAGAAGAGAACCCCACTAAAGGGAAAACCGATGATGAAGAAGTTGTGGAACTACAAGGAATGTGGGACTTCATCCTCCCACAAGAAGAAGATCAAGAAGAATGTCTGGTTAGCACACGAAGCAAGAATCAACTTGATCCTCCCCAAACTACCCAAAAACAGAAGGGCGCAAGCCCTGTGACAAAAGATAAGGTTGCAACAAAGAAAGAAACCGCTAGAGCGACCCAATTTAGCCTAGCCCAATCAGAACAAGCACCTCCATAAAAAACACTAATAGTGTCAGATGAAATGGAGTATAACATTATTGATGACATGAAAAAGACTCGGGCTAATATCACTCTGTATGAGTTGAGAAAATTGAAACACCAATAGAAAATAATGATGAAAGAATTGCACGCCGTGCCTACTACATCTTTACCTACATCTGTAGCTTCCCACAATATGGGAATGCCTCCAACCAATGCGATCAATAAAATTGATCCAAATGACATTGCCTTGATTGGAGGAAGATCGAGGTCTCATACTCCTCCTTTTCTCCTCACTTATGAAATCTTCAATAAAAACATGCATAACTGCTTGGTTGATTCTGGCGCTTCAACGAATATTTTACCCAGATCCATATGTGCTAAATTAAATGTTCAACAGCAAAAATCCGCAGTGCACATAGTTCAACTTGATCGATCCCAAGTCGAAGTGATTGGTGAACTTGATCAAGTGACCATAAGACTGTCGTCTAACCCGAAGGTATGTCAAGTTATCGACATTCTAGTAGCTGATATCCCTGAATTCTATGGTTTGATTCTTAGCAGGGACTGGTCCAAAAAACTCCACGGATATTTCTCAACCAACTAGTCGCACATGTGGTTACCCTACAACGGTAAACCAAATCAAATAAAGGTCGAACGAGACCTGCACCAAAAGTACATAGTGACGGAATTAGAAGGAAATAATGAGGCAATAACGTACAATAGTAGTATCATAGGCAATTACTCAGTAGATTCTTTCCTGGGAAATTTCAATGCTCATATTTCACCTTATTTAGAGAATTCATTTGTGTCCCAAGTTGAAAATTTTTCACAAATTGATGAATCAAAATGTTTTAATTTTTTAGATAGCCCTGTAAATACATCTTTGTTTTGGAAATTATATTTCGATGGTTCTAAATCCAACGAGGGAGCAGGATGCGTTCTGATCAGTACAGACGGAAACAAGATCATGCTTACGTGTAGACTTGAATTCGATTGCACAAACAATACAGCAAAATATGAGGCCCTGGTTCAAGGCCTATATAAAGCAATCAGATTGAATGTTAAGTATCTTCAAGTCTTTGGAGATTCTGAGATCGTCGTCAAATAGGTACGTAACACCATACATTGCCTATCAAGTCATTTAAAGCACTATCAATCGTTAGTTCAAGATCTCACTGCACATTTTATAGCATTCAATATTTCGTCAATTCCAAGACTCCAGAATGCAAGCGCAGACCTGTTATCCAACGTAGCCTCTAGACTTATCCCCGCCGAAATTTTTTGTCCAGATATATTCTCAATAGAATTAATCTTTAAACCTTCCATCCCTGACAACATTACCAATTGGAGAGTATTCAATGATGATCCTGATATTGTAAATTTTCTCACTTCAAAAGGATCTTACTCAAACCAAATAATTGATGAAGACTGCCATGATCACCAGATACAACCAAATAGCACTGATAATGCCATACCTAAATTGGTGATCAAGTTAGAAGACTTGTATGATTTGAAAATTCGGTTCAAAAGGTCTGCCAATTCTAAACTCTATAGTTCTACTTTGAATTATGAACTGGTGAACCTAGGGACTAATGAAAAGCCACGAAACGTCAATCTAGGCCATGGCCTAGCCCCTGAAGAAAAATCAGTGTATATCCGTCTTCTGAGACAATACAAAAACGTTTTTTCCTGGAATTACGACGAGCTGAAGACATACAACACTTCTATCATTCAACACGTTATCCCTATGATTGACAATGAAAAACCTGTCTAGCAGAAACTCAGAAAAATCCACCCCAACTTAGAAAATCAGATAAAGACTGAGTTAAATAAGTTGCTGAGAGCCAAAATAATTTTCCTCGTTAGGCATTCCAAGTGGGTATCCAATATGGTGCCTGTTAGAAAGAAAAACAGAGATATTAGAATCTGTATTGATTTCCGGAATCTCAACAAATCCTGTCAGAAAGATAATTTTCCCCTCCCACCTATGGAGCAAATATTACAGGCAGTAGCAGGCTCAGAATTAATGTCTTTCCTGGATGGATTTTCAGGATACAATCAAGCGCTAGTGCATCCCGATGATCAGCTGAAAACAACGTTTCGAACCAAATGGGGCACATACGCATATCGGAAGATGCCATTTGGTCTGATCAACGCCGACGCTACCTTTCAGAGAGCCATGGACATCGCATTTAAAGGTTTCGTCAATAAATCAGTGGTAATTTACTTGGATGATATAACGGTGTACTCCAAAAAACGAAACGACCATCTCAAAGACTTGAAACAAATCTTTCAGAGATGTTTAAGGTATTGAATTTCACTTAACCCAAAGAAATCTTTTTTCGCATTAAGTGAAGGGAAATTTCTAGGATTCATAGTGTCAAAATTTGGTATTCATATTGAACTCGATAGAATCAAAGAAATTTCCGAAATATCCATGCCCCATAACAAAAAATACCATGCAATCCTTCCTTGGACAAATCAATTTTGTAAAAAGGTTTGTCCCAGATTTTTCACGTATTATTTCTCCCTTACAAAATATGATAAAAAATAATTCAATTTTCAAATGGGGACAAGATGACCAAGAATCCTTCAGCTTAATTAAACAAGCTATCATCAATGCTCCATCTATAGCAACCCCAAATTTTTCAAAACCCTTTACCTTATACACATTTTCCTCGGAGAAATCTTATGCCGCGATCTTAACTAAAGCAAATCAAGAGAAGGCGGAAGCCCCAATCGAATTTTTTAGCTCAAACCTACAAGGTGCTGAACTTAATTATTCAGACGTAGAGAAACAGGCATATACTATTTTCAAAGCGATCAAATATTTCATACCTTTTTTACTGAAAGCCCATACCAAAGTCGTAGTACCGTTTCTAGCAGTCAGAAATCTTCTGATATAGAAGGATGTGGGCGAGAAGAGAGTGAATTGGATCACCGTTTTACAAGAATACGATCTTGAGATCAAGCAAGCAAGCATCGTAAGAGGCCAAGGCTTCTGCAAGGTGTTAGCCGGAGCATCGCAAATTCCTAAAAGCTCATCTAAAGAGGCACACACGTATGAGGTAAGCCTAAACGACATAGAATCATTATATGCTGACATCATCTATTTTCTTAAGAATGGGTATGCTCTGTCACGCTTGGACCACGCTAAGAGAAGAGCTCTAAGATTAAAAGCTAAACAATACCAGCTCATAAATGATGTTCTGTTTAAAAGGAATTATGATTCTGTGCTGCTTAGGTGTCTTGAGAAAATTGAGGCTGAAAAGGTTTTGCAGGAACTCCATGGCGGACCAGCAGGTGGACACTACGCTGGAGAAGCCACCGCACACAAAATCTTATGTGCAGCATATTATTGGCCCACGTTGTTCAAAGATTCATACGATTACATAAGAAAATGCCAAGTCTACCAGACTGCTGCGGGGAAACAAAAGAAGGCGTCCATGCCACTACAACCAGTTAACATCGAGTAACCATTCAGCCAATGGGGCTTAGACATAATAGGTGAGATCGTTCCTCACTCTTCTAAGCAGCATAGTTATATCCTCATGGCCACAGATTATTTTACTAAATGGGTAGAAGCAGTTCCTCTCAAGACAGCTAATTCTGAAAACATTATTGAATTCATAGACCAATTTATCATTACTAGGTTTGGATTACCGACGGCCTTAATGTTTGATAATGCCTCATATTTTTCTGGAAATAAAATGACTGAGTTTGCACTCAAAAGAGGGTTCAAACTGAAATATTCTGCCAACTACTATCCACAAGGTAATGGATTGGCTAAATCAACAAATAAGAACCTAATTAGGATAATTAAAAGAACAGTCGACCAAAATCAAAAGAATTGGCGCAAAGCACTGGTAAATGCCTTATGGGCAGATAGAATTACAAAGAAAGCTTCAATCGGCACTTCTCCCTTTAATTTAGTTTATGGGAAAGAAGTAGTTCTTCCAACTCACCTGGTCATTCCCTCTTTGTCGTTAGTACAATACATCGACGAAGTATCTACTTCCTCATTAAAATTAAGACAAATGGAAATAATCAAGCTAGAAGAACGACGAGAACAAGCCAAGAAAACCCATGCTCACCACCAAGCGCTAGTAAAATCCTCTTTTGACTCAAGCATAATAACCAGAAAAAACTTTCAGATGGGAGATTTAGTCTTGAAATGGGATAAGGCTCACGAAGAAAAAGGAAAGCATACGAAATTTCAGAAAATGTGGCTTGGTCCTTTTCAAAATGTAGAAGTCATAGGCCCATCGACTTTCATGTTGCAGGATTTGGAAGGTAGAAGAGATTCCTTGCCTGTAAATGGACAAATCCTTAAGATGTATTTTCCATAGAAGTTTATTCTTCTATTTTTGTAGTATAATTTTAGTTTTTAGTTTTTTTATTTTTGTTTTCCCTTTCTTATAGATAAAACCAGTTGTAAACAACCATTTAAAAGGATTCATGAAAGAGCACACCAAGTCTCTATCAGATTTTGATTTCACTTGTACAAATAGCTAAATTTTTCGAAAAATCTGATTTTTATTATTGACAAATAGAGTTAACTTTGGCCTGAATATGATGTTAGTTTCAACCTTACAAACCTTGATGAAAGAAAACTTTGGTAAAAATATTGTTTTATATTAGCACAATGAAAGGTACCATTAACAATAAAATAAATATTCTCTGAATGCTGCGATTTCCTTGTAGCAGGGAGGAAGTCATTGTTTTTCCTTAAGAAAGCTTTGGACGACAATAATAGAGTTTTTTGAAAATAGCAGCTTTTACAGAGAATATTTATTTTATTGTTAATTGTACCTTTCATCGTGCTAATATACAACAATATTTTTACCAAAGTTTTCTTTCTTCAAGGTTTGTAAGGTTGAAACTAACCTCATATTCCGGCCAAAGTTAACTC
>Ga0181465_100097_pt1 | contig 24083 bp, 12 predicted proteins | sample InSIn3gowninarea_FD_119076 | JGI IMG/M metagenome (GOLD analysis project Ga0181465, IMG submission 119076) | Clean room microbial communities from NASA Spacecraft Assembly Facility at Jet Propulsion Laboratory, Pasadena, California, USA -... ... | reverse complement strand
TACTCATCTGCTGAGCAACTCTGGAAGGGAATCTTAGAAAAACGGGATCAGTCTCTGGTGGATCACACAGCTGTTTCGTGATTTATGGACCCGGCTCTCTACTCAACATTGACGCGAGCGCATAGCCTACCTTAAGGAGTACGATGACTCCGATAAGACTGGAGAGCCCAAGAAGGGCGGTCTCATCGAGAAGCTGATTGCACGTGGCAACAAGAGGACTGAGGAGCAGCTCGCACAGGAGCACGCCCAGAGGACTGCAGGCCAGACAAACCTGAGCGGCGCTGCTGCCACCGCTGGCCAGAACCCCGTCATCCGATAGGCGCTTTCGAACCGAGCAAGAGCAAGGCATGGAGTGGAGGAGTACTGGTATTACTTGACAACATCCTAATGACCAATTGAGCAAGTTCGAAGCCTTCATTCATTGCCCTTTGTGACCATTTTGCAACAGATCGCGTCGAGATCGTTCTTCCAAATCATTGCTTCAAGGCCGTGCGGTCATTAGCAAGTCCCTGCGTGAGCTCTGTTGAAGCTGTTTTACTGACCCATAGCATTGTATAGGTCTCCCGTATTGGGAGCATTTCATGCGTCCAGGAACAATATTGGAAGGTGAGAAAGATAAGTCATATACTCTCACTGTACACAGAACGCTCCAACGTACAAAGTTCTTGTCTACGCACGCAACTCCCCGCCGTCTAGGGGCTTTAAAGGCCCGTCAGCTACCCAGCAAGACGCCTCCAAGACTACCATATTCACCATTTCACCTATCGACGCGATCGATGCCACCGACGATGCAGCTTCTGCCGTGGCTTCGCCGTTTCCCGTCGTCCGCAGCAACCGAAGATTTGTTTCCGTGGGGCAGGCAGCGCCATACTGAAGACAAAGAGAAAGATAGAAACAAATATAGCAGCGAGACTGATAATCGCTTCGTTTGATAGGCCGCTCTCAGCTTCTCCACGAATCGTCAAGGTATGTGCGGGACCTTGGGGAGAGATGATTGGAAGACCAGCGGCATGGGTGACGGATGAGAGAAGCAGAAGGAGCAGGGAAGAATGCGCCATGCCTGAAAGGAGTTGTGCTGCCGTCCCGTGGGGCAATCACGTGATCAAGATTTTGGAGCGTACCTTCTAGGTAAGTTTGCACTGCAAGCCGTCAGTTTGTTGCACCATAGCAGGTAATAGTCACAGCATACATGAATAATCTTGCTCAAGTTACAGCGATTTCCTGCAGACCAAGCGAGAGAAAGTATTAAGCGTTGGCGGCAGTGCGGCTGAGGAGAACCTGGTCCGCAGTACGCAGTACGGCAAAGGCGCCAGAGTATGAGATTGCGACTTGAATAGCGTGTGCTCTGAAAGAGATGGAGGGATGCTACTGGGCGGCGATGATGCTGGCTAAGAAACTACTTTTTTCTTCGGTCCTGAGTCGAAATGAATTGCGTTGATCCCATGGAGTGTTGACATGCTGCGGGTGTTACTGTGCTTTTGAACAACGACATAGGGAACTAAGGCAGGGGTGCTACTACCGTGTATGCATGGCGTTTCTAGATGGCACGCTAAGGAAATGATCTGCAGTCACCCAGTGTAGGTATAAGCGTACGGGCAAATGAAAGGTGGCAGTGCTCAGAATTTCCATGACCCTCTTCCGCCAAGTTATCAGATCGTAGATGGACAAAACGGATTATTCGACACACGGTACTATAGGTCCTGCACTTGACATGGTTATAAGACAGAGAACACATAGAAGAAAAATATTAGTGTCTGTGAGGTCGGTGGCATGCAGACTGCACACACAACCTCGGAAAAGTATTGCCTGTGTGTTTTCGCCAGAAGGCCAAGTCTGATCTAGCCTTATGCTCTCATCGCACACCCAGCAAAGTAGTTGGTGTGGCTGCCATCTGGCGGCATTTCAGCCTTGCAGCATCTTGTCCCGTCCGACTGCCCACCCACCAGACTGCAGGTTGAGCAGGGGCAGCGTCTTGCGTCTTAATTGGTATAAACTTTAGGATTGTAGGTTTTAAGATGAAAGCAAGTATTCTGGCCTGATTGACTTCTCGCATCTTACATGCAGATACCTCCAAAGGCCTCCGGCCATGATAACATGCTGAATACTCATAACGCACTGCGACATACTCAGCAAAATAGGCTATCGAACATGTAGACAAGATTTGTGAATGGTGCGTCGGGTTGGGTAGTCTGCGCGCCCTCGCGTCAATGTTGAGTAGAGAGCCGGGTCCATAAATCACGAAACAGCTGTGTGATCCACCAGAGACTGATCCCGTTTTTCTAAGATTCCCTTCCAGAGTTGCTCAGCAGATGAGTACTAGATGGGGTGTTGAGTTTTGATATACAGCATCACGCCAGCGCCGACTGACCAACGAACACACTGCAAAATCGACCAGGAATGACCACAGCTTGTGTTCTGATTAGTGTATACCGCAGAATTAGGAGCTGTTGAAAGAAAGAAAGACACGTCATTAGCTGTAATCGCTTTTCGCTTATTAGGAGTTGGATTTCGTGGAGCCTCGGTGTTCAGTCGGCCATAGCAAGGTGCTGTATGAAGGTACATCGTATTACATCTGTCTATACACAGCGCCCGTATGTAAAACATCTCCAATCGTGCTCGGGCATTATCGCAGCTCAACGCCCTGAAACATAAATCCGCTATCAATCAAAGTATCCAGGTAAAAGTAATCGTCAAAAGTCCAACTGCCCCTACCAGCTCTGAGCAGCTCCTTGACAAGGTGGTGCGTTCGTGCATCCAGAAGATGAAACACTGCTCAGAGCTCGTGAAGCGCAGCAAAACCCTTAGTACCGTGATCGGTGCCGCCCATGATGTGGTTTCTGCCGGGTCTTGATCGCTTTTCGCTGTTCGCAGCACCTAAAGATGTTCGTTCGTGGTGCTGCAAGCACCAGGCCGAGGATGAAAAGGAAGATGGATGCAAAGATGGCGGCGATGCCGATGATGGCCTCATCTGACAAGCCTTTCCCTTCGCTCTTGGCTTCTCCACGAGTTGTCAGGATGTCTGGGTTACCGGTGCGGAGATCGAATGGAAGACCGTTGGTGTGGGCGGCGAATGAGAGAAGCAGGATGGATACAAGTGGGTACGTCATCCCAGATGGGCTGGAACTGCCAAGCTGCATGGCTCGTGTGCTAGTCACGTGATCTGGACCTGGCCGTCGAGTGTTAGCGTATCTGACCTCATTGGTAGGGATTGGTCACAGCATACACAGGAACTTCGGCTTGAAATCACGGTGTGAGTCCAAAGGCGAACAAAAATGCTACTGGTCGACGGCGGTAGTGCTGCTGAAAAGACAAATTCGCTAAGCAAGAGTGAGATTCTGGCTGATGATGATCAAGCGCTGTGAATTGAGGTTCAGCACGGAGTATGTAGTCGATGGTGGACAGTATGCGCTAGTGGAGTAGAGTGATATGGGGGCCCATTTACTTGCTCTCCTTGACTACTCGATTGACCATGTCACATGTATGCCATGGCTCGGTCCTCCGGGTACTTGGCCACGTCATCACAGTAGATAGCTCACTAGGACTACATATCACATCACAGATCACACACTGTTCCTGTTCTCTTTCTGTGACACCAGACAGTATTTCTGAACCCCTTGATCCTCTGCCCAATAGGTTCGATGCGGGATCGTGCTTGCAGTCGGTCTACTATCGCTCTCAGTCACAAGTGAAATCCACTGAACCAGGCTGTGCATACAATTTGCCTGCGCACCCTCCGTGTGGCTGCGCAGCTTAGCTCTTGTGCGTCATTTGGCGCCCCCTACCAAGAATCACTTAGATAGGCATTGTCTTCGTCACCCTGGCTGGTAGCCTTGCGCTCCACAGGCACTTCTACTCCGCCGTCTTGGACACCTCTATACACTGGTATTATAGAGCGAGACACCGCTTGAAGACGAACCTGAACTCGCCATCTAGATACCGCAAATCGGTGGAAATCACCCAATTTATCCCAATCGAGAGGCGGCTTGATTGGACAGCAGAGGATCTTACTGCCATCTCGCACTTACGAGAACACGAAAGCTCAGAAACACACTCTTTGCTCTTCGTTTATAGCTTTCGCTTAGCATTTTACCTATTAAAAAGGAGTGCTTTTAGACCTCCTTACCTAGCGCTTTAATTTAGCACTAAGAACCTCTACCTCTGAGCAAAACTCACAATTGGAACAGTATGGGTGAATTTTCACCAATTTCTGCGGTAACTGTCCAGCGGCTCTGATCGTCAGCCTGAGCCGTAGGATAGGACCGGTTTGTTGCCCCGATGAAAGGCGCGAAACGCTCGAAGACTCTACAGCACCCAGTCACCACCGACCGCCCTCCGAGCATACTGCAAGATCGAGTAGGGATAACACAAGCTTAGGCTTTGGTTGGCGTATAGCACGTAGTTGTGGAGCCTAGAGAAAGAAGACATATTATTAAGTGTAATCTTGCATCGCTTCTTGTAGCTCAGATCCTTCACGAGGCCTCGGCAGGCGGTCGTCCTGCATTTAGAAGTCGAAGTCGCTGACGAAATGAAGAAGTTACCTTATCTTATTTCTCGTGGGACTTGATACTGCAGAACAGGAATAGGATAAAGCTGAATCTCACAATCCCTCAATCATCCTTTAATTTATCAACAGGTCGCCGAAATAAAGTCTTAGAACTGTGTTGGTGAATTCTGTAAGAATGCACAAGCCGAATGTCATTTGCGACTTACAAGCGTATGGCTGTCTTCCCAACACCAATTTCGACCACGCAAACGCAGAAGCAAGAAGACCGTTCAGAGAATTGGGGATTGGAGGCCTTCGCGTTATGTTCTTCGTCTTTTTCTGTGATACATCTGTTGCACACTGGTAAACCGTAGTGAAGTAGAGGAGGTCACTTGGAGATATCTCGGATTTTCGACTTGCATAGGCAGTGGTTCAGCCTGCTGACATGATTGACAACTCAATATGCATGAAGCCACCCGCTACTCTGCCACATAGAAAGTACGAATGAGCTCGTCTCGATTGACCGATCTTCAACATGTCAGCCGTTTCCACCTCCCATACTAATTACTACTGCAACAACAAACTTGTATTGACAACATAGCAGATAGGACAAAATTTGGTGATCTGCTTATATTTGAGAAGTTTGCGACGTCCATGAGTCATATTTGCACGTGTGGTGATTAGTAATATTGAGGAGTATATACGGTGATGGCTATGTCAATTGGGGCGCGATCGGTAAATTGAAACGAGCTCCTTCTTAGGCCATGTAACTTCTTACGTGCACACTTTGTATGAGTTCAAGTAGGTCCAAGATGCTACTGCATCACTTCCAACCTGTCGATATGCAAGACAATATGATAGTGATGCTCTTGCTATTTACTTGCGTCCCCTGTCCTTGTCTAAGAGATCTGTCGACCCATCTGCTTTTCCTGGTGTAAACGTCCTGACTCAGTATGCTAGGCTACCTAGGCGTGCGTCGTGGGGGCATTCTGCTTTGTCGGCATTTTGGTGATGTATGAGCTCAGAGAAGAATAGCAATATTTACATACTATGAAAGACCGTTAACATCATTAACAAGCGTGTGATTTAGTAAATGGAAGCTTGGCGCAGCACATGTAGTGATCTATTAAAGTATGTGATATTCTCGTGCGCCGAGCCTGAACATCCTCCTCCATCTGTCCTCTCATAGCCCCAGATTAATAGAAGTTATTGCAGCACTCAGCAGCCCCCAACAGTAGCCTCCTCGCAGCTCCCCACACTCGTAGTCAACTCCTGCTTCACCTTAACAGGAAGCTCTCCACCACGGAACGCCCAGTTACAAGCACCCCCGGCGCCACACCTAACCTTCCAACCGCTCTCCTCATTGAAAGCCTGCTCGCCCTCAAACACACGAACATACTGCTGCTGGAAAATAGTCACCTCCCTAGTCTCCTTGATATCAACCTTTAAATCGCCCTGATCCGTCCCAGACAGCGTAGCAGTGAAGTTGCCGTACGCGGAGTTCTCGCCAACAGTGGTGCATAGCGTCTCGACGCCGAAGGGGGGCGAGCCAGACTGTTCCCAGGTCCAGGCACAATCCGCCTCGAAGGAAGGGAGTACGGCGTAGCCTCTGGGGACGCGTTGGAGGCGGATGGTGTTTGGCTGCTTGATGGTGATGTCCAGCGCTCTCCTGGCACTGCTGGCGGCTGTGATCTCCCACGGGGCGAATTCGGTGGTGACTTGGCGGGCGTCGAGGGCTGGGGCAGCTGAGGCGAGGCCTGCGAGTAGGAAGAGGGTGGTGAAGAGCATATTGAGATTATGAAGACAGCCCTTGTCTGTGTGTTTTGTGGAGACTGTGCTGACCGCGGTGCGAAGCTTGGGTGTGATGGTAGAGTAAAGACAGTGTTGCTTCGACGTTATATACTTGAGTACCTCGAGTGCAAGGCTGACGATCATTCGAACGTATGCCTATGTTTAGAGCGTAATTCACCTCCACTAATGCAGCAATTTCTGGGCGCATGAGATGTGGGGTGCATATCTTGTTGAAGCTCCATGCAACTCACGTACCTGAACCAACCGCAGTGATATTTGACAGCCACAGCACGCCTGGACTCTACATGTGGCAGTATTGTTCCGCGTACACGCCTCAGTATGCTTGCAATTGACCGCTGAGGCTAAGGCACCCAGACGGAACACGAACTTTGACATCGTTTTGCCCCTGCTGTGTACATCCCTGCCGATTAATCAGCGCATGTCAGCATTACTTTGCCTCCATTTACGAAGTCACCTCGCGTATCTTTCAGCTTGAATATCCAATTGGGGAGGTATGGTGTGCAATCAGCATCTTTCTGCCGTCAAGATAGCCCGAGACTGGATACTACTGTAGGATACATCGGGTGACGACACGAGGAAGAAAAACATACGCCAAGAAGGTAAGACGAGATGTGGAGACATTAGTGTGAAGGCAGGATACCCAAATGAGTTTGACAAGATCGATGGACTAGTGCGTGTAACCATAAAGTCATAAGAGTCTGGAGGGTCCACGATTATGCAACAGAACATAGTCCTCTATCCTTTCTTGAAAAGTGATCGAGTTCGGGATCGTGACTCAAATCGCACCGACTCTGATGTGATAAGAGAGAAGTACAACGCAAGTAAGATCGTGACCAAGTCATGGAAACTGTCCCGACTTACTACTACTACTACCACTATGCAGATCTTGTACATACGCTTACATTTCGGTGGCTGCATAACCTGCAAATGCTCTCTCTGAAGCACTAGAACCACTCGCGACTGGTCAAAGCATGCTAGAGCGTTACTTCATCTGAGCAGAAGAGAGGAACGACACGTGAGCAGGACCCTTGAACAAGGGCCCGCCAACAAGCAGAAGCGTAACCACCGAAGTTGCAATCGAGCAGTAATAAACGTGTAGAGGGACTTGTGTAGCGCCCAAGTTGTCAAGCTCGACGAGCTACGAATCAGTGTAAGTCTCGTGAGGGTGGAGTGATCAGGCAAAGAGAAAAGGGTCGGCATGGGCCAAGTTCGATTGAGGCGAGCCGCAGCAGCCCAAAATGCTCGCGTGCATGAGAGCCGCACATGCGCCTTTCTACCAATGGAAGAACAACCACAACGCCGTTTGCCAAAACAAAACCAGACCAAAGTCTATAGCGCTACCTCCCGTAGCTTTTTTGACACTCGCTGTGTGTATAAAACGACAAGATGGGACTCGGAGGTCCAGATGGACTGTGCTCTTTAACTCCACTTTTGGCGCCTGCGCGCAGTTTGTGCATTGCTGCGCTTGCAGACACCTAAGCATCTTCTACCGGTGCATGGTGCACCTGTCGAGTGCGTCAAGCAGCTCAGGCCTTGGCGCCAGAGCCTCGCGTGCCTGGCTGTATGTGAACCACTGCCTTGACCGCTTGTGCATCTCGGGCCATTGCGTCTCCTGCTTCTCGACGACGGCCTCGAAGAAGTGGTACGAGGCTTTCGGTGCGGTGGTAGTAAGCTGATCGGCTCTCCGCTTCTCGGAGATCATGCCAAGATCGTAGCTGATTTTGCACACGATGCCAGCCTCTTCCCAGGCCTCTCGTTTGGCGGCATCTTGGGCGGTTGCTTCGTCGGTCTCCCAGCCGCCCTTGGGAAGGACCCAGCCGCCTCGTCGCGTGGACTGGATAAGGAGCACATAGTACTTGTCGGCGGAAAGCGGAACCACGCCCGCGACTAGTCGTTCGCCCTGAGAACCGTACCCTGAAGATGGAATCAGCACAGAATCGCTGCAAACGGCGCTCCTGAAACAAGTTTCAAGCTCGACAACGAGCTTGCGAACGATGTTACAGAGGTCTCGTGAGCACACTTACGCTGGTTCACGCGACCAGTGCGCGACTGCATAGGCAGCTGCTGAGTGGCAGCCATAACAAGCGATCAAGAAAAGTGGCAGCGGAAGGGAAATGGCAGCGCTGCGGACCGGCGTGTTGCTCACGACACCAGCGGAATCTCGAAAGAAGGGGCTTGGTCGGAGGGGCAAGGGCGCACTATGGCGGTGAAAAGATGCCGAGCAAACGGCGAGGGCGGAGGGCGAGCGTAGCAGTAGGGAGGTACTAGGCAAGCGTGAATGGGGAGGATGGTAGTGACAGCGTGGTGGGGCAACGGTTGCTCAGTCCCGGGGGGAACGGGGCGGAGGATGTTGAAGAACCCTGGGAGTAGTAAAAGAGGCCATGGTGATGTTTTTATTAGACAGGTGGAGTGAGAGACTAGGTGCTCGACCGCATAGAAATTCGAGCGCTGCCGCCAAGCAAGCGAACCACCGCCCGCTGGACCCCGGGGACAGCTGCATGGCGGCGGGCGCATGCAAAATCTTGCAGGTTGCTTCTCTCGGGATTGGGGCAGGGCAACTGCAGAGTGAAGCGTCTGCCTATGACGTCGGGCGAGGCAGCATCACGGGGGCCGTTGCACGCCTTTCAGTGGGCGCCGCCATGTTTGCGCGTGCTATATGCTACAGGCACCTTCATCGCCCATAAGGCCTGCAGCACCCACCGCTGTGCTCCGTGGATTTACGAGCGTGCCAGCAGGCAGCCCGGCTCAGCAGTGGCGAGCCCACTGCGCCAGGCGAGCAGTTGATCCCGCTGTTCTGACAGGTCGGCGCTGCCAGGGGAGCTATTATCCATACCTACATATAACGGCTACCGTTGCTCTTCACCGCACAAGCTGTCTTGTTCCGCCTGCACGCCAATTGCGCTCCGACCTGCCCCCACTGAACGCTTGACCAAATCCCACGCTTACGCCCCTTCCTGCAGCCCGGCGGAGGCCAGCTTTCGGATGGCCCTCTCGTGCGTGCAGCCATTCGGTAGGTCTGCTCCAACCATTCTCCTGGATTTTGCCCGTGCTTGTCTGGCTGGATATGGCAGCACACAGAGACGTCCTCCACGTCTTGCCTGCTGTACTCTCGACAGCTTCATCCCTGGTCCCACGACTACAGCTGCTGATGCTTTTTTCCAGGCTACAGTAGCGAGTCCTGCGGATACTGCAAAGATGCATCGAGTGGCCAAAGGAGGCCCAATTCTCGTACGTGGAATCTCGGTTCATCTCCCATTTAGTCACCCAATGTCACGCGTGCATGGGGCAGTCTGAGCGGTCAGCCCGTCAGAATACTCAACATTGGCGAATGGTTACAGGCGCGGCACTTGCTGCCTCTTCAATTGTTGTTCCGTTAAGGTTAACCCTTCACGTGTGCGCATTGCATCCCCGCGGTACTTGAAACGAGTCAGTCCCACTGGTGCATGGTCCACCACCTGCACCGCCGAGCTTCATCTTCATCTTTCTGCCCGCCTCAAATGCGCGGGAAATGATGATGAAACAGTACTGGACGGGTCCTACATGACCTGCCCTTTCCAGCTGCCACGTCACGGACTCCTTTCTATTGCCTGCGATGACTGCACGGAGAAAATCGGAAGAACTTTAGTACTGACTATCTTTACATAATCAGGAGCCAGCTACTACTTCTCGTCAAAAAGCTTGTCAGTAGATGTCTACCAAGCCTTGGTGGATCGAGGGTGGAGAAGGTCAGGCACCATCTTCTACAAGCCTGACGTTCTTCGCCATTGCTGTCCACACTACACGATCCGGTAAGCTGGGAATGCAGAGGCGCTTAAATGGCGACTGATGTGGCATAGCCTGCCTGCAGCTGAGTTGAAGCCATCGAAAGACCAGCGCCGAACAGTCAACAAATGGAATGACTTTGTTCTGGGTGACGACTACAAGAAGGGTGCCGCAAAGCTACATCCCGTGTCGAAAGAGTATGTGCGTACTCCTATGTGGCCGCAGCGCCGGACTGACTCTAGTCAGAGAGAAAGCACGACTCAAGAATGGGTTTGACCTTCTGCAAGAGATTCGTCGAGCTGATATCGACAATGTGAAGCGACCGCCAGAGCCTGCACATCGTTTCGAGGTGACTCTAGAACCGGCTGGCTTTACAGTCGAGAAGTTTGAACTTTTTCGTGATTACCAGTCTCATGTCCACAAGGAAAAGCCTAGCGAGATCTCTCAGTCTGGATTTAAACGTTTCTTGTGCACATCTCCTCTGCAACAAACTTCTCGACAAGTCGACGGCAAGTCTCAGCAACTCGGTTCTTTCCATCAGTGTTACAGACTGGATGGCAGACTGATTGCTATGGGTGTATTGGACCTGCTTCCACACTGTGTCAGTGGAGTGTACATGCTGTACCACTCCGACTACGAGAAGTGGCAGTTTGGCAAACTGAGTGCTTTGAGAGAAGCTGCTCTCGCGATTGAAGGCGGCTACCAGTACTATTACATGGGTTACTACATCCACAGTTGTACGAAGATGCGATACAAGGGTGACTACAAGCCCCAATACGTTCTGGATCCAGAGTCGTATGACTGGGATCCCTTGGATGGTGAATTGAAAAGCTTGTTGGACAAGAAGACATACGTCTCACTGTCCGGAGAACGCGCTAGAAAGGGCTTTGCGATTTCTGCGACTTCGGAAGGCGGCGTAGATATGACTTCCAGCGACGATGATCGAGCAAGATGGCCACTGCCCACGGCGGCGGAAGCTGGTGAAGCTGTCCGAGATGGAATGTCACTGTTTGACCTGAAAATTCCAGGTGTGATGACCGTGGAAGAGATGGAGAGTACCCTAGATCTCGGGTCAACACCAATTCGAGTGAGAGGCCAACTGGCTTTGGCCAAAGTAAGCACGCATACCTCTTCTGAGTCGCAATACATTCTGACGGAGCCATAGCATCTCGTATCGTGGGAAGATGGAGATATACGTCAGCCCCACTCGATCAAGGGCATCATTGGTGAGCTCGTAGCATGTCTGGGACCTGAAGCTGCATCGCAGATTGTGGTCGAGTTGGGCTGATCGTCTTGCTCAGGGAGAGTAGCCTTGTGAGGTGTATGAGAAGAAAATCAGTTAAAAACTTTGAATGTCTACAAGTCACTCAGACATGTTCACCATATGCTCGGTACTAGCACACTAATACACCAATTCATACACCATTTACGACCAATGATATTAGTGCAGGCTAACCGTTCCTGATGACGTACCGAGGCTCTTTGCCAAGGAGACAACAAACCACAAAAAGTCGCATGAGCTACCAACGACATTGCAAGAATCAGCGACAATGTCTTCATCGCCTCTCACTCTCGTAGTGCGTCCGCGTGGTATGTGTCTCTACTCCACAGCTCAATTGAGCTTGTATTGGTCCTAATATGCCCTCATTGCGAGGCTGACAACCCCACCAGGCCGCCCAATTAAGGGCCTCCCCGAATCCATTACCGTCGATTCTGATGCGCCTGCGTCTGAGATCTTCCGCAAGGTTGCGAGTGTCTCGAAGTTCTCGATACACCGATTGAGGATCACAAAGGGCAGCGATGGATCGGCTGTCCCCAATGGCGCAGGAGTCACAGTCCACGAGACCGGCTTGAGGAACAAAAGCGCTATTGATGTCAAGGATCTCGGTATGTAGCCTCTCTTGGTCGGAAGATTCACAGCTGACCAGCCTATCTAGGTGCCCAGATCTCCTGGCGAACTGTCTTCATCGTCGAATATCTCGGCCCCCTTCTCATCCACCCCCTCATGTACCTGGCCCGCCCATACATCTACGGCACCAATGCACCCGCTACGCAGTTGCAGAAGCTTACACTTCTCATGTGTGTATTGCACTTCGCCAAGCGAGAGTTCGAGACTCTCTTTGTGCATCGCTTCTCCTCCGCGACAATGCCAGCAAGCAACATCGTCAAGAACAGTGGCTACTACTGGGTTTTGTCCGGTTTCAACCTGGCATACTGGTCATACGGACCCAACAGTCCTGCTGCCCGAGCATCCAACCCTCTCATCACGTACATTGGCGTAGCTTTGTTTGTGATTGGTGAAATCTGCAACTACAGCAATCACTTGACTCTCAAGAACCTGCGCCGTCCGGGCAGCACCGACCGAGGCATCCCACAAGGTCTGGGCTTCAATCTTGTGACATGTCCTAACTATATGTTTGAGGCAATTGCATGGATTGGTGTTGCCCTTGTCAACCGAAGTCTCAGCACAATCATCTTTATTATTGTTGCTGTGGGTCAGATGGGTGTTTGGGCATGGAAGAAGGAGAGGAGGTACCGCAAGGAGTTCGGCGACAAGTACAAGCGCAAGCGATATGCCATTCTGCCTGGCATCTGGTAAAAACACCCATGTTCGGCCGAGGACCAGGCTTGGAGCATGATGCAGGGGTTTCAGGGTGCCTGACGAGGCGGAAGTTACAACCTTGCCACGGCCGGACGCCGAGCACTATGCAAGATTGATGATAGCCAGGAGCACTTTTAAGTCTGATTGATGGGTGTTAGGCAACTAGGACTGTCTTTCAGATGACTACACTGTCTATTAGACGCTTTCTGCTTGTTCCTAGTTGAATCTTTCGACGTGGAAAGTGTCTGGTCAGAGCTGGAAGGTGCTATATGCTATGTAGCGATTAGGTGCGCAGTCAATGGAGAAAGTGACGAGTAGAGCGGCTGCCTTGTGTGATAAGGCGACCATCGTCGGTCAGGCCAAGCGAGGCTTACCCCAGAACACTATTGTTGTACATAGTAGATACCTGGGCTGTCAGCATCGGCACAATTGAGGACATTCCTTGACCAACGACGTATCACCCTCCCCACGGAAGCTCCCGCCTGTCGTTACTGCAATGAGACAATTGCTCACATTATTATCCACAGTGACCTATGAACTCATTTATTGCTTTTGATTGAGAAACACAGTTTAGCAGCATGCACCAGGCACTGTCACCTGTCCACGGCGCCTTCCTCGCGGGCAGGCCGTGAGTCCCTGCTTCCTAGCGTGGTCCCCACTTGCCCCTCATCGCCGTTCCAACATCCAGGTGCCAGGACGACAGCCCGCAGATTAGCCAATCCTTGATTGAAACGACATCATGATTTAGGCATTTTTACCCAACCAGACGTATCAAAAGGATCTGACCTGCTGCATGCCTGCAACCTTCCTCAAGGCAATCGGTTGCCTTTGCCAGCCTTGGACCCCACAACAGGCGCGGGCCAGCCGATCTGTTCTCATTCGAGGTGCATGCCCTGACAATTCCATCGTTTTCATTGGTGCACTAATGAGTTTGGCGGACCGTGGCGCTCCACGTTCAGCGCAAAAGGCTGAGCTGGTCGAGTGCGGCTGAGACCGCAGACTTCTGCTTTTGGCCCCACGGCCGATGAAAACGTCAGCCTGAAGGGATGCAAAAGACACTATTATCGGCCTCTGCTCTTGTAGGAGGACTGCAAAGCCATTTAAGAGGCTGCCTTGTCGGACATTGTAGGAGCCGTACTCGTAATTGGGCACACACCACTGTACTTCCAGTACCACACTAGTCTTTGACCCCGGACCGAAAACTTATATATTACCTTCACTGCTATATTTCACCTTCACTGCTCGTGTGCTACACGACGTTCACTCTGCAGAAGACACATATACCAAACACCCATCGCTTCTTATTCCCGAGGTAGAGATTGCACAATACCTTGCCCCTTACGCTATCATATCATAGTTGCGAGTGTCTTTCAATAGATGTAAGTCAACTCGCTTGTTTGTTCTTAACTGAAGCCGCCGCGCTTCGCATACACAACAGTCACGGCTGCTGATACTCACGAAACAGCATCGTCAACCAAGTAACATGGACCCAACAGAAGCAATGGCTGCCTGGGACGGGCACGTCGACACCAGAACAGGCAAACCTCTACCAAAGGCTGCGGAGCCGTCTGAGTTGACAAAACTGAGAAACGCGCTTGGCGGGCCTTTCAAAAAGATGGCCGGCCTGGTAGGTGCAGCATCGGCGCCTGTACCAGACACAGGAGACGGCTCGAAGATTGCACCTGAAGATGACCCTACGATCTTGAAGAAAATCGCAGACGGCCTGAGTGATCTTTCTTATCTAGGTGCTGATAACGCAAAGACACTGCTTGAAATTCAAAAGGAGAAGATGCTGGGTGGCTACACAGACGACAAGACATATCTCATGGAAGGTCTCATTCGAACGGCAGCAGCACTTCCAGATGGTTCCCAGTTGCGAGAAAAGTTGACCAACACATTTGTTACACAACTTTGGAACGATCTTCAGCATCCACCACAGTCATATCTGGGACCCAAGTTCCAGTACCGATCTGCGGACGGTTCTAACAACAGCCTTATCCATCCTCAGCTAGGTGCTGCGGGAACTCCCTATGCCAGAACAGTCAAGCCGTCCATGATGCAGACACCAGCAAGGCCCGACGCCGGTGTTGTATTCGATAGTGTCATGACCAGGAAGCACGCTGAGCTGCATCCGAACAGGATCTCAAGCATGCTCTTTTATGTTGCCTCTATTATCATTCATGACTGCTTCCGAACAGAGCATACCGAGGACGGACTTGATTCAAACTCGTTGACCAGCTCTTATCTGGATTTGGCCCCTCTCTACGGAAGCAATCAGGAAGAGCAAGATAGGATGAGAACAAAGAAGGACGGCAAAATTCACCCCGATTGCTTCTCTGAGAACAGATTGTTATTCTTTCCCCCTGGTGTTGGCGCGCTCTTAATCATGTTCAATCGGTTCCACAATCATGTGGTAGAGAACCTTGCGACCATTAACGAGTTAGGTCGCTTTACCAAGCCATCTGCCGATCCTCCTAAGCCAACGGGAGTCAAAGATGATGATGATAAAGCAGCAGCAAAGTTTAAGGCATCATGGGACAAGTACGACAATGACCTCTTCCAGACGGGTCGCCTCATTACCTGCGGGTTGTATGTCAACATTATTCTCATTGACTACGTCCGCACCATCTTGGACCTAAACCGAACCGACAGCAACTGGCAACTCAACCCCAGGGCTGAAGTTAAGGACCTCGAATTGGGTGTTGGAAATCAAGTTTCTGCTGAGTTCAATTTGGTGTACAGGTGGCACTCGACTGTCTCTGACCGCGATGAGAAATGGACAAACGAAATCATGGAGGAAGTCTTCGGCGAAAACTACGACCCAACAAAGATGTCCAGAGAGGACTTCACCAAAGGCCTTCACGAGTACTATCGAACGAAGTACGTTGCGGATCCAGCAGCTCGTAACTTTGCCAATTTGAAACGCAACGCCGATGGCACCCTCCCCGATGATGACCTTGTCAAGATCCTCACTTCCAGCGTCGAGGATTGTGCCAACTCCTTTGGACCAAACAGAGTACCAGCGGTCTTCCGTGCCATCGAAGTTATGGGCATTGAGCAGGCGCGCAAGTGGAACTTGGGATCGTTGAACGAGTTCAGGAAATACTTCAAGCTAGAGCCACACCGGACTTTCGAGGATATCACCAGCGACAAGTACGTACAGGAGCAGCTGAAACACCTCTACGGTCATCCCGATAAGGTCGAGATCTACCCTGGAATTGTAGTCGAAGATGCGAAGCAGGCTATGGCACCTGGCTCAGGTCTAACCCCACCATACACGGTCTCTCGCGCCGTCCTGTCAGATGCCGTGGCTCTTGTCCGTGGAGACCGCTTCTACACGCACGACTACAATCCACGTACACTGACGAACTGGGGTTATGCGGCCGCAAGCTCCGACCTGGGCGTTGACAACGGTTGTGTCTTCTACAAGCTCTTCCTCAATGCCTTCCCCAACCACTTCAAACCGAACAGTGTTTACGTTCACTATCCTCTCACCATTCCGTCAGCAATGGAAGAGTCGCTTAAAGACCTTGGCAAGGCCAAGTTGTATGACTTCTCGAAGCCTGCCCCGAAGTCCAAGCCGCAGTTTGTGACTGAGTACAAGCTTGCAACCGATATTATGAAGAACCAGGAGAACTTCAAGGTTACTTGGGGCGAAGCTATCGAGTACATCATGGGTCCTGCATCGCGAGACTTCATGCTTGCCGGTGATGGCAAGCTGAACGCCGAATCTCGCGCAATGGTCTCCAAGGCCTTGTACGTTGCTGACTGGGACAAGGAGATCCGCAACTACTACACAGCCAAGACACGCGAGCTTCTGGCTGAGAAGAGTGCAAAGATCGCCAACTTCAACCAGGTTGATATCATCCGCGATGTTGGCAACCTTGCACATGTGCACTTCTGTGCGGAGCTTTTCATGCTGCCCCTTAAGACTGAGGAGCGCCCACACGGTATCTTCACAGAGGCAGAACTGTATCTGATGATGTCGGGTGTCTTCGCGCTCATTTTCTTTGACGTCGACCCTGCTGGCTCGTTTCCGCTGCACCTCAAGGCACACAAGGCAACAGAGGTGCTTGGCAATATCGTCGCAAAGAATGTCGAGGCCATTGCACACTCCGGTATCGTGTCGAAGATCACACAAGCCATCTGGCCCAATGATTCCGTACTTAAGAGCTACGGTATCCACATGATCGAGCGCTTGTTGAAGTCCGGTATCGACCCTCAGAAGCTTGTCTGGGGCCAGATCCTCGGCACTGCCGGCGGTATGGTATCGAACCAGGGCCAGCTATTCGGCCAGATGATCGAATACTACCTCCTTGGCGCAGGAAAGAAGCACTGGACCGACATCTCCAAGCTCGCCCACGACGACAGCGAAGCCGCATTTCAGAAGCTGCAGCGCTATGTCCTCGAGGGCTCGCGTCTTGCCGGAGAGACCGGAGTCATTCGCAAGGCCGCGAAGGACACCACCGTCACTGATTCCGGCCGCACACTTAACCTCAAGGCTGGCGACGACATCTTTGTCAACCTGCGCGCTGCATCACACGATCCTACTGTCTTCCCTAACCCAGATGAGGTCGATCTCAACAGACCGATGGACAGCTACATCCACCTCGGCTATGGACCACACCAGTGCCTGGGTCTTCCCATGGCTAAGGTCACATTGACGTGCATGCTGAAGGAGGTAGCGAAGTTGAAGAACCTGAGACCTGCTCTGGGTGATCAGGGCAAGGTAATCAAGGTTGATAAGAAGCTGTCACCGGACGAGAAGTACCCGTACCATGCGTACTTGACTGAGAACTGGGACATGTACTTCCCGTTCCCTTGTGGTAAGTGGCACATTAACTTCATTGCCTTCGTACGCTTTACTGACTTTGTGTAGCTCTTAAGGTTTGCTGGGATGACTAATGGTCGAAGTGCCATCGTCTGGATAGTATAGGCGGTTTTATATGAGTAGAAGCAGAAAGTAATGCACAGAAGGGTTTGGTTACATCCTTGGCTAAGCGCTCCCGATTTGGTGTGCGTATTGGAATAAAGTTTTGTATAATCTCCGAACTGTGCTCTCGCAAGCTCCAAACTCTTTTATAACATAACAATCTCTTCGCTGACAACCTTCCTGGTACATATCGAAGGACTTTGGTCAGCCACATGACGAACGGAGAGTCTCTAGCAACGAACAATGTGACCATTGCCTGACGGGTGCGTATGGCACGTTGCTTATCTTCGCGAGTCCCAAGTCATCGCACGGCGTCTCAACGCTCTTGCAACTCTCCCTGGCTGGTTTTACCCGATCAACTCTAGCCATTTGCTGCTTGAACTTATTGGCTGAGACACTGTAGTTGTGGTAATTTGCACATCAGATTCATTGCCGTCGTACACTTTACTGACTCCGTGTAGCTTTCAAGGTTTGCTGGGACGACTGATGGTCAGATCAAGACCATGTAAGTACCATAGGCGATTTTGTATAAGTGAATACAGAAATCATAGGCCGACAAGTCTCATTTGCTTGTGAAATCGAGCTTTTCAAATCGAGATATATGTACTCTTCATTTTGCTGTTCAGAACCCTTTGGGAGGAACATAGATACTTGAGGGCAACTTCACGCAACGAGCGCATCGCGGCCCCAATTATGATTGTAATGCGCCAAGGCAAGGCAGATCAGGCCGTGTCCAGTTCTAATTCAGCCACACATGTCACCGGCTTTTCATTGATTTGTATACGGATTCTGACGCAGCAACATGCGTGGCCTCAAATTAACGTTGTCATCATCTTCTTCATACATGGCGCACTAACGCTGCGCTGAAACAAGAGATCCTGCAAAGAAGCGTCGTCGAATCAACTTATCCTTGTCGTGCTGATCCCGGCTCGCTGCATTCGCTTGTGTTCTTTGAGATCCCGTTGTCAATTTGACCCATAGTGTTGTCCGCTTGGACCTCACAGCCTGCCGACCTTAATCCCCGCATCGGCAACTCGACTGCAAGTACAGTGGATCGATATGTATATGTTCAGACGGCTAATGCGAGGAAGCGTGGGACGCAGTACGCATTGCGAAGAAGCAAGTAACGGTTATCCCACCGGCAATTTGAATATGTTAGGTGTGAAGCTTGACCTTGTCGACCTTGAAAACTTCCAGCGCCCTATTGACCGTTAGCTGCGATTGGCGTTCACTAGAGACCCCAGCTGCACTGCAAGACGTGCGGCGTGAGAGAGACGGTCTTAAGAGCGCCAATCACGGATGCAGCCGAGAGAGTGCAACGGGGGCCTAACGTTTACCTGGATATCTGTCCCTTGCACTTGTGGCACGGCTGCGAGCTACCGGCTCTTGGCTTGAAATTGCGCAGAGCCTCATCGTGACTTCTTCAAGGGCATAGCCACAGGGAAACAATGCAGTCAACATTGAGACCAGACACTTCCGTTCTTCGACTTATAAACCTGGCAAGATCCTCACAAGCTGCATTACCACAGGCTTCAGTGCTAACTCAGCTTTCCGTGTTGCACGTTATACTCCTCCTGATCCCTTTCGTTGTTATGGATATGCACGCCTGTCTTGTGTACAGCCTGATCCTGACTGTACACGCTGACTCCGCCAATGCGCTTCCCGCAGCTCTGCACGCCAGCGATACTTCACCAGAGAATACGAGATGGTCCAAGGAAGCCATACTGGCTCTTGTCAGTATCTTGGTAGCCATACTGCTGTTCATGGTTGGCCTTGCTTCGCAGACCATTCGGAGATGTGTCATGAACACATTTAGCTGTACGTGTATATATTGTCTCTCATCTGGTGACGAAGCTTATTTCAATAGTCTGCAACAGGCGGCGTACTCATTATAACCAAGTCGACAATTCTTCCACGCGGTTATTGCAACAGCGTGCACAGGAGTGGATGGAGTTTAACGAATGGCGAGCATATGTAGAGAGAAGAGTGAATGCTTAGAGGGCGAGGAACCATTCTCATCTAACGTGAAATACGAGAGATCAGCGACGGAACGTCTTCGAGCGGCTGCATTCCTCGTAGTCAATCAATATCACCGACCCCGTTGTAGCTGCTTTCAGACAAGCAGCACACACCTATGCCATCCTTATTCAACGTCTCTGTGGAACTCTCCTTGTCTGAACACTAGACGCTCTTCTATAACTCTTCTAGACTAATGTACTATGGACATCTGGTGTGTTCCCAGAACCTCCTCCTGATCCTCTTCTCCCAAGCACTCCGCAGATCAACAGGAAAGTTTACCGCGGCAAAAAAAAGATGCTATCTTATATCACAACCTATCACCGCGCGCCCCAAATCTTGAAGGTAAGCAGCAGTTGAACATTGGTCAGGTCGTCCAAAAACGCAAAAAGATATCTGAAGCACAACAGAACCAAGAGCTTTAGATGATTCGACCCAGACTTGAACTGGAGACCTTCAGTGACCTAAGACCTTATGGTGTTAGACTGACGTGATAACCAACTACACCATCGAACCGCGGTTGTTGCTTTGTTGCTTAGATGGAAAGTCTAAAACTATTAAAATATATATTCGCATTTGACGTGGCCCCTGCGCGTCGCTTGCCCCTCCTCACCCTGGCTCGAAGCACCATGTGCACCCCCACTTCCCCAGATCACTTAAAAAATTCCAGAATCCCGCTCCGAAATTTGCTTAACATCTCTCCCGCGATGTATGGCAGTCACCTACGCTTGATTGGTGCGGAGCGTCGCTCCATCGATTATCGTGATCTAAATCGCCAGCACTATGTATCTGACACGGTTTGGTCTATCTAGTAAATACACTGCCTCGCTTCCGACACATTGCGTGGACTTATCGCTCAGGAATTGCGCCTGTAGGTTTCCAGTACCTAGCCTGCAGGCTTGCAAAGGTCGGGGCCAAAGGTGTGGCTATGGCGACGCACTACACAAGGTACGGAGAGGCCAACGGTATGTGGCAGGATAGAGTGATGGAGCTTCTGCACCTCGATCGAGGCTGGTTGTTGAGCGCAGAGGGTAGATCGATTATGCAGAGAAGAAGTCTTGAATGTGAGGCATCCAAGGTAGTATCGATGCCAGTCACAGATGGATTTCAACTTCACTGATGCTAGGGGAATTTAGTCTCCAACGATCGCAAGGTAACGTCATATGGCCAAAATGAAAGGATGTGAATGTGCTCAACTCTGCGTCTACATCATACGTTTTGCTACTCTGCCAGCCACTTCAACGCTCGACCGTTAATCATGTCTATAGTACCGTCATCTACTGTGGAGTACTCTTGCTGAACTGCAACAATCTCTTGATGCCAACCTGTTTGTCAATTAGTAAATGCGTAGCGCGTTTGGAAATATCGGCACTTACAATCCAGTCGCTGCCCTCATCGGTCTTGTTTGTCATGATATCCGAGAATATTACACCCGCTTGGTCATACTGCCGTGCCTGAATATTGTTTGCCAACTCGGTCAGCTGCTGGATGGTGTCTGGCTTGACATCGTCGTTGTTGAGGTGGTCGAACAGAATGTTCAGACGTTTCTCAGTGTCGATAACATGCGCCTTGAACTTCTCCGGGGCCTTCGCCTTCACACGTTGCATATCCGTATTGAGGATATCAAAGATGGGCTGAGAGCCACCGGGGATGTGCGATCGATCACCACGGGCTAACTGTAATTAGCGAGACGAAGAAATCATTCATTAAGATGCAACTTACGGTGCTTAGCTGCTGCAGGTGCAGCGATTGGCGGCGGAGCCGGGCTGGAGCGGGAATCTGACCTGGGCGGCCCACTCTGAGGGGGGCCACCTGGTGGTGGTCCAGCCCGAGGCGGTCCTTGCGGCGGTCCTCTAGGCGGTGGTGGTGTAGCTACCGGAGGTGCTTGCTGAGCTGGCGACGCAGCGTATGGCGAGGCCGCAGGTGTAAACTGTGTCGGCGGGGGCGCGATATTTCGGGGTGGTGGCACGCCTCCGTATGATGGAGCAGGAGACGGCTGCGAGCCAGGAGCAGGAGCATATCGGTTCGAGGCCGGCGCTGCAGAGGTTGGCGGGGCGTATGGCGATGTTCCACGTGGTAGTGGCGGCTGTTGTGGCGGGGCGAAACCGGCGGGTTGTACTGGGGCGTAAGGGCTCGGTGCGGACGGAGAGATGCTTGACTGAAGCGGTGATGTCACTCGAGGAGGTCCCTGAGGAGGTCCCTGAGGAGGTCCCTGAGGAGGTCCCTTTGGTGGAGGCGGAGGCGTTGGCCGGCCTTGAGGTGGGCCCTGAGGTGGTGCGCCGTATCCTGCTTGCTGATTGGGGAATGGTGAACCGACAGTGTTAAGAGGAGTACCGCGACGGGATGCTGGCTTTGGCACCCCGAAATCAGGAGTGTCGTTCCAGGCAGGGATGTGTCCGCGGTTGACAGCAGGAACAGTGGAAGTGGGAGGCATCTGGCCAAAGCTCTTTGGAGGCGGAGGCAACGAGGTCTGCTGGGGCTGACCGTAGTTGCCATAGGGAGTGCTAGGCTGAGAGGGGGGCTGGTGGGCGAAAGCATTAGGTGTAGGAAGATACGGGTTCCGCGCTGGTCCTTGAGACTGCACTTGAGCTTGGGCTTGGGCTCCCAATGGGTTGACGGGTGCGTAAGGTGAAGCTGCAGGTGCAGGTGCGGACAATGGGTTAGAAGGCGCATATGGCGAGCTAGTCTGCTGCGCTGGCGTTGGCGTAGGCACTACGCGAGTGTTGCGACCACCAGCTACGGGCTGCGATTGCCGTTGAGCAGAGGCTTGTGTTGTAGCCTTCTGTGTGGCACGCTTTACTCGGTCCTTGGCAACTTCAGCGGCAGGGTACTTTGCGGGTAGCAAATCAAGGTACTTCTCTGCAATAGCAAGCTGTCCGTGTGCAGATGCAATATCTGCGTATTCCACGTACTTTGCGTACAGCGGCTCGAGCTTCCAGTCGGCGTCCTTTTGCTGATCGGCATCCTTGAAGTTTGTTACCTTGCGGAAGACAGTGACCTTCTCAATGAAGTCCTGTAGAGATCTCGCATGGATCGAAAAGCTGTTGTCTTCCTCAGATTTCTCCAGACCGGCTGCTTCGTTCTCTTTCAGCTCTTCCGTCCAATTAACGACAACCTTTTCAAGCTTGGATCCAGCCAAGTAACAGAAGGACGCGTCCTTGCGGTAAGAAGCGTTCTCTGGGATGGCTTCCTCGAGACGATCACCAAGAGCCTCGCACAAATCAGGGAATTCTGACTGATCAGCGAATGTGGCAAGGGTGGCCATAACCTCTTTCCAGTCCTTGAGATCAGCATTGTATACAAGATCCCATAGGTTCTTGCCGACCACGGATGCAAGCAGCCTAAGGTAGTTTGGCGCATCAGACTGCTTCTTGAAGTACGCTGCTTGGGCCTTGGCAACACACTTCTCTCCACCACAAATGGCGATCATGAAAGCGTCTGACAGCCTGTCCTCCTTCAGACACACATCAAGGGCTGCATCGAAGTTTCCGAGCATAAGAGCGCGAGTAATCTTCTTGTCAACCTCAGACTCTCCGCCAGTGTATACCTGGAAGGGGTTGTTTGTCTTCGCACCCTTTGATGCAGCAAGGTCGGACAAGAAGTTACCCTCGTCGGTGCCGGACTGGTCGAAGAAAGAGGCACCGTCATCAGCACCGTTCGCCTCGGGCTCCTTCTCCTCCTCTGCTGGCTCCTCCTCTTTGGTATCAGCAAATCCAAGATACTCGACGAGCTTGCTTCGTGGATTCTCCGATGTCAATGTCTCGATAACTGTCCAGTCAGCCTTCTCCTCCTCGGTAACTGCCTTAGCGATTTTGTTCTCGCAGATGGCTGTAAGATCACCCTGCGCAAGCACCTTATCAAACTCCACACTGGCGTCGCCAATCTGCGAGTCTACGGCAAAGGTATCGATGGTGATCTTCGACTTGGAATCGTGGATACCGAAACGAACCAGCTTTCCTCCGAAACCAAAAGCCACACCAGCTCTCCTCTTCAACCACTTGGGGGGCGTCTTGAGCGAGAAAGATGCGCCCTGAGGCTCGACTCGGGGTTGCGAGAAGAAGTCTTCGCCTTCAGGTGCCTGAGCAGCTGCCTTGCTCTGCTCTGTCGCCGCCCCAGTGTTCTGGAGAGTTTGGACTGCGATCTTGCCGTCAAACGATGCTGTGGCGAGGAGATTGGGGTTTGAGGGGTTGAATTGTGTCTGGAAAGTCCAGTTGGTGACAACCGGGAATTCACCCAGTTGTTCGCCGCTGTGTGGGTTCCATGCAATTGTTCGGTTGTCCTTGCCGCAGGACAGCAAGATATCGCTATCCTGTGTACACCATGACAGCGACAATACACCCTGGTCATGCGCTTGGAGTGTCTTCTCGGGAGCATTACAATCATAATTGGGGCCGCGATGCGCTCGTTGCGTGAAGTTGCCCTCAAGTATCTATGTTCCTCCCAAAGGGTTCTGAACAGCAAAATGAAGAGTACAT
>Ga0181465_100081_pt2 | contig 24151 bp, 14 predicted proteins | sample InSIn3gowninarea_FD_119076 | JGI IMG/M metagenome (GOLD analysis project Ga0181465, IMG submission 119076) | Clean room microbial communities from NASA Spacecraft Assembly Facility at Jet Propulsion Laboratory, Pasadena, California, USA -... ... | reverse complement strand
ATTCTGTGACAAGTTCTGTGAGGAAGACTACTACCAATACAAGAGGAACGCTATCCTCCGCGCATCTCGATATTGAATAGGATCCCGGTCGCGTTGGAGAGAGTTCTGCTGAGAACAAGAACGTGCATCAAAGACACGGAGGAGAACGAGAGAGTCTAGCTGCTCGTTTGTCAGCAAAGGAATGCTGCGGTTGCTAGAGCTGGAGCAGTCGGGGCAGTCGGAGCGACCGGGATCCTATTCAATATCGAGATGCGCGGAGGATAGCGTTCCTCTTGTATTGGTAGTAGTCTTCCTCACAGAACTTGTCACAGAATGCGTCGTCTTCCTGATTTGCAAGAGTCTGGAAGGCGCCTTTACGCCTGCTGATGAGCATGTACGCATTAAGTGCGAGCCGAATGGCTTCGCTACTAAATAGGAGAGAGTGAACAAGGGGGATTGTGAACAAAGGCGAGGGTGATCAATGGTAAGAGCGGAGGGGTATTTGCGATGCTCTTGCGTTTTTTTCCAAGTTTCTACAACGTGAGGCTAGGGCTGTAGCGTTATTTTAGGTATGACTAGAGCCATGGAATACAAGCATGACAGGGAGCGCGTAATAGACTAAAGACGCAGGAGGACTATTGCAGTCCTAAACAACGAGCTAGTAGCTTGGCAGGTGTATATGGACTAGATCGTAGGGGAGCCTCCTCAATCCCATACGCTATACGCAATCTTGAACCTATGTGAGCCCTGAATACACCTTAACTATGTTTGAAAACCTGTGTAGTGGCTTGGCGGCTTGCAGGTAAATTTGAATCGATTTATGTTAGGCAGTTACATTGCGCGGTACAGCCGAGGTGTGGCCTACTCTCACTTGCACTGCACATGATCTAATGTGTAAAAAATAGGAGATAAAGTAGTCAGGGGAGATACTGAAGTCGATTGATCTATCTAGCTAGTTAGGAGGATATCTCCTATTTATCTGTTATATCGGGTAGTTACTATCCGATCGGCTATCCATTATCCGTCTTATGCTTTTATCGGATAGCTGCTATCCGCGTTAGCTTGTCTTAGTTACGTTTTAAAGTTACGTTTTACGTTAGCCTGCTTTAGTTACGTTTGGACTAGTCGTGTTTTACGTTAGCTTGCTTTGATTACGTTTAGACTAGTTACGTTTAAGGTTACGTTTTATGCTAGCCTGTTTTAGTTGTGTTTTTAGACTAGTTTGGTTTAGGGCTTACGTCTTTACGATTGCCTATATATATAGTCTGTTCTTGACTGGTTTTCTTCAGAGTTACGTTTAACCAAGTTACGTTTAAGGTTACATTTAAGGGGTTATTAGGATTACTTCTAACATAATGCCTCACTGAAGGCTAATTTACATATCTCGTGACAAGACCGCGCTGCTGCAAAAGTCAGAAGACCGCAAAAAAGGATGAGAACTTAACAGGTATTTTCTTGAATCTTTCTTTCTAGGCATGGAATTGCAACCGTTGAATCAAACAACCCTCTTCTATTTGAGTAGTGTGGTGGATATGGATATGGTGTATACGACCCGCAGTCAAACGACAGTCAAAAGCATAAGGATGTAGCAGCAATATTGAAATTCTGGTTGTAGCATGTCTGGTGTCTGAATCTCACGATCCCGCTGCTCGATTGGCAATCGAGCAGCCCAGGGTCACATGACCAAGGCCTGCGTACTACACCACAGTAGTTGCAGAGGCATATTGCAAAATAGCCCAACGAAATCCTCAACTGCCCTCACGAGATATTCTTTGACTAGGCTCTCCAACAGTCTGTAGAGCTAAATTAACACTTTAACGAGCATGAGAGGCCAGGTGGATTACCACATCGGCTCGCTGTCAATCCCAAAGACCAATTCCATGTTATGGGTGTTGACATAACTACGGGCTATGTTGGGCACATCGTACTTTTTGTAAAAAAAAAAAGGAAGATAAGGTAGTCAGGGGAGATACTGAAGTCGATTAATCTTTCTAGCTAGTTGGAAGGATATCTCCTATTTATCTGTTATATCGGATATTTACTATCCGATTGGCTATCCACTATCCGTCTTATGCTTTTATTGGATAGCTACTATCCGCGTTAGCCTGTTTTAGTTACGTTTAGACTAGTTACGTTTTAAGGTTACGTTAGCCTGCTTTAGTTACATTTGGACTAGTCGCGTTTTACGTTAGCCTATTTTAGTTCCGTTTAGACTAGTTACGTTTAAGGTTACGTTTATGCTAGCCTGTTTTAGTTGTGTTTTTAGACTAGTTTAGTTTAGGGCTTAGGTCTTTATGATTGCCTATATATATTCCAAAAAATGGGAGATAAGGTAGTCAGGGGAGATACTGAAGTCGATTAATCTTTCTAGCTAGTCAGGAGTATATCTCCTATTTATCTGTTATATCGGATAACTACTATCTGATTGGCTATCCACTATCCGTCTTATGCTTTTATCGGGTAGCTACTATCCGCGTTAGCTTGTTTTAGTTACGTTTTAGACTAGTTTAGTTTAGGGCTTACGTCTTTACGATTGCCTATTGTTGAAAATGGGAGATAAAGTAGTCAGGGGAGATACTGAAGTCGATTGATCTATCTAGCTAGTTGGGAGGATATCTCCTATTTATCTGTTATATCGGATAGTTACTATCCGATCGGCTATCCATTATCCGTCTTATGCTTTTATCGGATACTTGCTATCCGCGTTAGCTTGTTTTAGTTACGTTTAAAGTTACGTTTTACGTTAGCCTGTTTTAGTTACGTTTGGACTATTATGTTTAAGGTTACGTTAGCCTGTTTTAGTTCCGTTTGGACTAGTCGTGTTTTACGTTAGCTTGTTTTGATTACGTTTAGACTAGTTACGTTTAAGGTTACGATTTATGCTAGCCTGTTTTAGTTGTGTTTTTAGACTAGTTTGGTTTAGGGCTTACGTCTTTACGATTGCCTATATATATAGTCTGTTCTTGACTGGTTTTCTTCAGAGTTACGTTTGACCAAGTTACGTTTAAGGTTACGTTTAAGGGGTTATCAGGATTACTTCTAACACCTATATATATAGTCTGTTCTTGGCTGGTTTTCTTTAGAGTTACGTTTAAGGGGTTATCAGGATTACTTCTAACATATATGGTCTGTTCTTGGCTGGTTTTCTTCAGAGTTATGTTTAATTAAGTTACGTTTAAGGTAACGTTTAAGGAGTTATCAGGATTACTTGTAACACTTTTGAAGGCCACGCGGACCTGAAGGAAACTCGAGAGCCGGGCCATCAGCGAGTCTCTTTTAGGAGGAGCCATCGATAGGTGCTGAAAGAAAGCTCGGTAGGCCTAGGAACCGGCGATGGTAATTTCGTGGGAATACCAACAGCATCCTGCAGTGTTTATTCACTCAAACCAACCCATAATTGCCTATCTTACCAAAATGTTGTGAACACGAATCCCAGCTAATTGATTTATCACTCCTCTGTTGGGGTAATGAACACTTCATTAATCATCTCCGCGTTCACCTATATGCCTCCAGATAATCTTAATGCAAAGAGCGATTATACTTGAATTTGTGCGGTAGTATAGAGGTACAGATTTTGACTTGCGGTTTACTGCGGTGGCGAGCCTTATGTCGACTTGTATTATAGATATAGTATTATGGCAGGCTTTGTAGGTAGAAATACATTAACTGATCGCACGCTATAAAGGTTAGTATCTATTAGAAGTAATCCTGATAACCCCTTAAACGTAACCTTAAACGTAACTTGGTTAAACGTAACTCTGAAGAAACCCAGTCAAGAACAGACTATATATATAGGCAATCGTAAATACGTAAGCCCTAAACCAAACTAGTCTAAAAACACAACTAAAACAGGCTAGCATAAAACGTAACCTTAAACGTAACTAGTCTAAACGTAATCAAAACAAGCTAACGTAAAACACGACTAGTCCAAACGTAACTAAAGCAGGCTAACGTGTTAGAAAATAATCCTAATAACCTCTTAAACGTAACCTTAAACGTAATCAAGGTGGTTAAACGTAACCTCATGGTTATATAAGCCTCAATATCAACTAGAGCTGGTTGAGACGACTCAAAACAGATCTGGTTGATGGCTGAGAAGCAATATGACGGCTGAAGAACAATACGACGGCTGAGACAAAGAAACAACTAGTGACGGCTGACTAGTAACAGTCGATAGGAAGTCTAGACTGCTGAAACAAAGAACCAGTTGGTGACAAAGAACCAGTTGGTGACGGCTGAAACAAAGAACCAGTTGGTGGCGGCTGAAACAAAGAAACCAGCTGGCTAGTGACGGCTAATAGAGGAACCGACGGCTGATAGATTCTCTATAAGAAGAGGGTCCTTCTATCCATAGATTCTAAAAAAAATCAACTTCAGTATTCCATGATTACCCAATCTCACCATTTTTCACATAACGTAACCTTAAACATAATAGTCCAAACGTAACTAAAACAGGCTAACGTAAAACGTAACTTTAAACGTAACTAAAACAAGCTAACGCGGATAGCAGCTATCCGATAAAAGCATAAGACGGATAATGAATAGCCGATCGGATAGTAACTATCCGATATAACAGATAAATAGGAGATATCCTCCTAACTAGCTAAATAGATCAATCGACTTCAGTATCTCCCCTGACTACTTTATCTCCCATTTTTTACACATTATATAAGAAAAAAATTTTTAGGCTAGTTTTAGCCTACTAGTATTCTACTACGCTTAGCTAATAGTTTATCTACTATATTTACTACTTTATATAGCTTAGGCACAAATTCTTGCAAATTGAGGTTAAAAATTGTTAGAAAGTAATCCTAATAACCTCTTAAACGTAACCTTAAACGTAACCTCATGGTTATGTAAGCCTCAATATCAACTAGAGCTGGTTGAGACGACTCAAAACAGATCTGATTGATGGCTGAGAAGCAATATGACGGCTGAAGAGCAATACGACGGCTGAGACAAAGAAACAACTAGTGACGACTGACTAGTAACAGTCGATAGGAAGTCTAGACTGCTGAAACAAAGAACCAGTTGGTGACAAAGAACCAGTTGGTGACGGCTGAAACAAAGAACCAGTTGGTGGCGGCTGAAACAAAGAAACCAGCTGGCTAGTGACGGCTAATAGAGGAACCGACGGCTAATAGATTCTCTATAAGAAGAGGGTTCTTCTATCCATAGATTCTATAGATCAATCGACTTCGGTATTCCATGATTACCCAATCTCACCATTTTTCACACTATAACACGACAATTATAATGCAATTTAAGATTAATCTAGCTATTACCTATCCTCTAGGAGAGGACGGAACAGTATGTAACAAAGATGCGATATATTGACACTGACAGGTATGTAATGCAATTATGCGAAGTGTGGCAGATAGAAATGTAGAATTTGAAGTTTGGGTAGATGATGAATGATAACCGAGCAGACATGAACTTGGAGGTTATATATTTCCTGTGAGTCTCCTTTTTTTCCTGAATACTGGCAAAGGAAATACCAGCACATAGCGCGCGACTTACTTGAAACCAGGTGAGGTTTGTTTACGCTGCGGCACAGTGTGGACAGTGGGAACTTCTGGTAGCATCGTAGACTTCCCCTACTCGCTACCAGCCAAGCAGGAGTCCTTGCCATGCCTTAACTGATTGAATGCCCTAATTTCATGTCTCATGCAACCCTGAGGAAAAACCATACCCTCTCGTAGGCCGTTACTCCTTAGTTGCTAAACCGAAGCGTGTGCTGTGCCTCACTTCTGATCGAACAGAGTCCTTATTACACTATGTTCGTCACTCGGCAAAGCGTAACGCATGCCGTGCCTCAGCTTGGGCACACTCTCCAGTTGCTCCTAAATCAAAGCGCTTGCTGTACCTCCCCCTGATGATCGATTTAATCCTTGCTACAAGCTAAACCCTTGGGCTTAACCCCTCATCGGCTTCAAGACCGCATGAGCAGAGCGCATGGTCTCTTTATTAGGCTGCAAGAAGAACTCCTTCCTATTTTCAGCATCTCCAGGGGCAAGACAGATCTATACGGGGACGCCATTTGGACAAAAAACCAGAGTAATGTCTTGCCCGTGAGTCTCGGCTCCGACAGATATCTAGGTGATGCCATTCGTAAGGGAATGTGCGATGGTATTCAAGTGCCTCGAAATTGTTGCTCTCAGTTGTCTGCACAATACGCGCTATGTATATGGGCGTACAACGGTCTGATTTTCTTTTAAGACTGTCGAAAGGAGGGAACAGAGCGGACCTTTTTTTCGTCCATAAATTTTAAACCAAATCAAACCAGTGCGGCTTAATTGTGATACTTAGCAGCCCATGGATGTCGTGTAATAATCCCACGGATCCCAGGTGCTCTTATATTGATCTAAAATAATGGGTAGATATTTCTCAGACCATTCGCCGAAATAATCAACCGAGTAGTGAGCCTTACGATCTTCCCAGTAGGACGGTAGCCAGCCGGCTTGCTCCCAGTCTATGATTGCAACGACCCGGGGTGGATGAGATAATGATAGAATGACGTTGCTCGGATGAAGATCTCCATGTGTGAACACGATCTCACTATCATCAGGAAGGTCTTGGCGGAACGGCTCTGGGGAACAGTGTGCGGGTCAGGCATCCATCGCTTATGTAGAAAGACGAACCAATTGTGAAAATCCTTGACAGATGTGAATGGTCCGGCTTCCGCCATATATTGATGGCTAATAGCCCTGTCGTAGAGATGGCCCCGTACGATGCTGCCTGTGCATTTGGTGAGAATCCTTAGGGTTTTATTGCCAGATAGGAGCATGTCGGATCACTCACCAACGAACCTGTCAGTGGGATCTTGTTTGAGCTGGCGGAGTGTATCGAAAGCTGTCCGGAGCTCGTGGCAAATGCGCAAGCGGTCACTCACTTCCCATCTCTTGCCAAACTGTTCTGAACTTCTGCCGTTTATTGCCTCTATGTAAAGGAAGACTTCATCTCCATCAGTACGCCATCGCAGATCTCGGGAACTGGTACAGCGTGTTTTAAGCAGTGCCGAATCGCATAAAGACATTGGCCTTCCGTAATCCTCATTTCGCTTCCCCACTTGACAAATAGACCCATAGACTCAAATACAGCAGGTGAGGGACGTCCATTGTAACCGGTGGAGACGCCTCTTCTTTTAGAGCCTCAATTGCTCCCGGTAAGATATTGGGCACGCGTTTGCACGCGGACCTCATCTGGCGATGGCAACTCACTATAGTGCTGAAAAAAGTAGGGGATTGGAAATCGAAGTTTGTATTCGTGGGAACTATGAGAGTTGTTAATGAGACCGGAGCTTACAGCTCGGTTGGCAGATGTCCTAAGGATTGAGGAGGACGTACCTGAGAGCTCGTGAATGGAACCCATGGTAGATACTGAGCCCTATACTCAGTATTAGGATTAGGCTTAGAGTTTTCAGGGGGAAGGGAGCGACGAATTTGAGAGCAACGAATTTGAGAGCAACGAATTTGAGAGCAACGAATTTGAGAGCAACGAATTTGATAGCGATTAAATGATCGAGCAAGGTAAAGCGACCGTGCTGCGGCGAAGTTAGCAAGCACACAGCCGACCCTGTTGGTTGGGCGACTGAGCACGCTAGTGCCTTAGGAAATCCTTTCTAGAAAGTCGGAAATCAAAACTGTGCTTCAAATGTTCTCCGCGTAATATTCCCCACAAGGTTAAGAAGGTGGCAGGAGTTTTGACGGCACAATCGCTGCGAAAACAAGGAAGCGATATAATTTGTTGCTATGATGCTTAATAAGCACCACTCTTGTGTACAGCTTGTTCAATGGTCTACCTAGTACCCCCCACCTTTAGAGCTGTTAAGCGGCAACGACGCCTTACCAATTATTCACACTAAATACTCGTATTCACCTGGAATGCAACTAAAACGGCTCAGAAAGGCTCTGTTCCCTAGCATTTATAGCAGGACAAGTCCACAACCTTCAATATGCCTTCACAACAGTCGTTTCTAGAACAGTGTCGCTCGGGATTTCATAGCTCATCGTCGGATAGATAGGGCATTTTGGTATGAGCGAGTGTCATGTGCCGGCACCAACGCTTCACGAATTGAAAGAGACTTCCTCCCAATCTTCGGTAAGCTCGATTTATGATGCCATCTATGTGCCGAGTAGACTGAATGTTATTGACGCAGCCTATTTTTGGGCCGGAGTCGGGGATCTGGACGGATATATATTCTGGCAATACACGAATGCCGCGGCGACAAGGAAGAAGAACGAAGAGCAGAATTAATTTAGATAGGTGGTGTGATGTTCTTATTGATGTGATTAAAAGGCAGTCATTGAGTTCGTTAGTGATACATTATGTAGAGTGAATGGTGGGCAGCTTACCTTTGTTCGAAAATAAGCTAAGTTGCGCCTAGCAATCTAAGAGAGGTTGGGTCGAGAGTGTCAGGAAGAAGAAGTTCTGGGCGCTGGATTTTGATATTTGACGCTGGAGCTGCTTACCTCCAGCTTACTAGTTAGAGGCTTTTAGACTAACTTAGCACCACATCCAGTAATGGTTCATGATAATCGACTTTATATTCTCCCAAGAAAGGCGATTTCTACTGAAATCATACCAGCCCGCCAGGTAATCGAGCTCATCGTGGTTGAGTTGTTCCTGCAAACAACAGCTACACCTCGCGTCGCGCGGTAGCCTACCCTTTTTGGCCAATTTCTCCACTTGTTAGATTTCTGGTCCATTTCGCCCATCGCCTTTATAACGTCAACCGACTAAAGCTCAGGACAAGCATGGATGTCTCTTTTTAGGTTCAACTGCTGAAGCTTCTCGTCCAATATACCAGAATGCTTCCCGTCTCCGAATGCCTCGATGTCTATCGCATCCACCTCACCGACACACCTTTCAGAGGTGGCGGACGTCCAACCTAAGACTGCAACCCACCTGCTGCAACGAATGATAGCTTTGAAGGAAGATAATCTTCGGCTCCCGGTGCTAGCTTTAAGGATTAAAGAAGAGAAACTCAATGTGTTTGCGAGTCATTGAGCTGACCAAATAACTTGGTCTGTAGCGCTAGAATCAAATAAAGTGCCAGTTGTTGCCACCAACTTACCCTTTGAGTTTCCACTAAGGCTACATACGACGTATCTTTGTTGGAGACTCTCTTACTCATCCACAAGGGTGCTAGAGGAGACGGATAGGTTTTGCGCTCGAACTATATTAGTAAATAGGTAGACAACATGAGTTGTTGGCTTTGGACTTTAAGATGTTTGGAGATGATAGAGCCCCGGAAAGAATACCCAATCCATTTGTACCAGATATATGTCAACATTGATTTGCTGCTTGCCGATAAATGAAAGGAGATCGACTAATTTAAGAAAAGACGACAGAGGTTCAAACCCCTCAAAACTTGGGAATGAAGGACTAGATGAGCAAAACCAAGAGTGCTTCAAAGCCACGTGTGATGATTCAGAAGCTATCCGCATATAAAGAATAATTAGGGGTTTAGCATACAGAGATGTGAAGAGTTACATACCCGACTGAATATCCGTTTCGATGAGTACGCAGGTGAGAGCTCTGGTAAGGCCTTGATACGTGAAGTGCACGGCACCAGTCTCATCTAACCCGTGAACTCGTCGCTTTTTAAGACGAGTTGGCCACTGCAAGTTCGATCAGATAATATATGTCGTCGCCACCGGTCGGAAACTGCACCCATCGAGTCAACTGCAACAAGGACTTACACTCTCGGATTATCCACGTCAGTATTAGTCTATAAACGGGAATGAGTATCTATGTAGGAGCAATCGTGCCCTTGGACGATGTGTTGAAGGAGATTGGCAAAAAAATGCATCAAGTAATGAGGAAGGACTAGGCCAAATATTCTCTACTGTCCGACCTTGAAAGGACGGCTAACATCTCTGATTATTGGTAGTGTCATAATCTAGGATATGAGTATAAAAAGGTATATTGCAACGTTTTTTTTTCACGATATTATTTCAAGATATTTTTTTCAAGAATATGTCAAGACAGCAGTGTCCGACACAGTGTAGAATGAACGGCCACCGTTTCATTACCGACACTATAACATTCTTTGAAGGAGACACTAGTCCTTACCTTCCATCCTCCCGTACCCAACTCTATTGCATCTTGCTTAAAGAGAACATTTCACCGTCTAAGAGTGAATTAGCAAAACTTCTATTATGCAATGGAAAGTTGTGCAACTATTGTCCTTTGATCCATCGCCTAGATCTCTGACGCCCTTCGAAAGACTCTGAGAAAACTGGAAATTACTTTCCTAACATGTCCTTTCCGCTTATTATATGTTATTAATAGTGGCTACAAAGTGCTGAAAATAGTTGGAAGCGAGTGAGGCCTCAGGATGGCTCAGCTGGCCTACTCGCTATGGCATAGTCCATTATCACAATGAAATGCGTATCCTGGTGTTGACCCCTCTAGATTGGTAAATTTTTGAATTCGACACCTATCTAGTTCGTACATGTGGTTTCCACTTTTAGGATGTGACATACCGACTGGAAACTTTCAGACGCACAGGTGATCTAACCAGCCTAGAGGCAGAGCGAAGTCTAAGCCGAGAACAAGATGCTACCAACAATACTTTTTCAGTACAGACAAAAAGGGGATTTGCGCTGTTTCAACGCAGCTGGTGACATGGCGTTGAAAGACGTGTCACAGGTGCTAGAAACAACATGGCCCGGGCTATTATAATAATCACCACAGAAAAATAAGACATTTGATAATATGAATGACAAATATTGGTCATTACTAAACGAAGGTAATTACAATCCATGTAGCAGCGAGAAGTGATGATAGCGAACGAAAATTCGAATTTCATGACGTAGATAGAACCCAAAGCTCAACACTTCCAAAGCTATAACCAAGTAAATGATGCGAAGGGGGTATGGAAACAAGTTTTGTATGTGCTAAATGCAAGCCAAAATGTTATGCAGATGTGGTCGTAATTCTGCGTAAGGTCGTCCGATTCCCTTTCCTGCCACATTGGGCTTCCAATAACTCCGGCCGTAGAACGACATGATGACAATTCGCTTGAACGCAAACAATGATGGTAAAGTGGAAATATGAGATTACGCACGGGATGTTAGCCGTATGGGCGGCATGACGAAGCTCATGTCGTCATCGTCGTCGTCGTCGTCGATCTCAATATCCATTGCTTTTGAGATGACTGGTATCATAGCAGGTGCTGACTGTACAATGGGCATCATCGCTTTGGGTTCTTCCTTTGCAGGCGTGTGCTTGGGTGCAGGTGCGTCGGTGTGGATTTCAATCTTCAACGATTCCTCAGCAGAGACCTTTGGTTCTTCCTCGACAGCGACATTTGCATCTCTTTCGACAGCTTTATTTTGTGCCTCCTTCTCTGCCTCCATCTTTTTCCGGGCTTGGTATCTCGTAACCTCCTTGCCTGCCGTAACTAGGACGTCTTGGAAATGCACCTTCATAGCATCTACTTCCTTCCGGCAGTCTCCATCACGGAGTGATTGATGGGCGGCCTTCTCGCATAGGCCCTGTGCAAGCTCTAGTGACTTATCAATTGTATCGAACAGCTCGGGCGACGGTGGTGCGTTGTTGCCAGGAGCTGTGGTAGGCCCTCTACTCATTGCGGAGCGTGTTCGCAATGACGAGAGACCGGTACGATGTCTGTATCCGATCTTTGCCATGGCAGGATCGGCTTCGTCTCCATCTGAATTGTCATCAGAGCCAGCAAGCTCGGCAAGGGCTTCCATTCTGGCTGCCATCTTACCCTTGCGGAGTAGATTTCGTCCCATCCCGATGCTCCTTACAAGTGCTTCAAACTGTTTCTGTATCTCGCCGTCGTAGTAGACGAGAATCATAGTCCGGGAGCGATACTTGGATGGGCCAGACGCCTGTCTCGACAACAGCGACGCGGGTTTTCGTTTACGGCTTTGCTGTGCAGGAGTCGACGTGCTTGGGTCCGGCAGCACGGCGTCCAGGTCCCGTATCGACTCGATTGAGCCCGTCTTCTTCTTCGTGGGCAATCTGGAAACGGGCATTTTGGCCATTTCACTGTGCATGTTGGCCACCTTCTCCTCGATGGCGATCATGTTGGTGAACCATAATGGGATATTGTCGTTCAAGAAGGTAAATGCGTTCTCCATGTCGGACATTGTGGTAGAGGACCCGGTGGTGGACGACGGAGCAGAGCGGTGGCAGGCGGGCGTGGGAGAGCGTGGGAGAGCGGGATCGGGAGCGGGCCGTGCGTCGTACGGCTTGTCGACAATTCGTATCTTGCTTGGAGTTAAACCAACGACCACGGGCAGGTCGTGAGGTCGCGAGGTCGCAGTGCGGTGGTGGTGGCGTCGATGGCCGCGATTGTGTTCGGTGGCAGCAGAACAATGGGAGGATGCAAAAGCGTCCGGAGAGCGGAGCGACTACTTTAAGAGAGAGGCGGTTGGTGAGCAGGGGTGTTGTCTTGCGAGAGGCGATCGACAAGCAACAAGTGTGGCTCGTCCGGCTGTGGGTATGCGGTGGGTATGCGGGATTATGGGCGCACAGGCTCGCGGCGCATCATGGACGGCGGATGCAGGAGCGAGGGAAGTCAAGGTGCAGGAGAGTGTGCAGGAGAGTGTGCAGGAGAGTGTGCAGGAGAGTGTGCAGGAGAGTGTGCAAGGAATGTCAGTCAGAGGAATGCGGTTTGTGTGGAGGGTTTGTTTGCGCTGGGGGATAAGACGGGCAACGGGTCTGGCTGGCTGATTTCACACCCTTGGCAACCCGCAGGCATTGGCACTTTATCGACAGGCCTTGCGACGCTGCGTTGCCAGTCACGTACCGTTGCGCCTGTGTTATATTGCACAGGCCGAGGCGAGAGCGAGGGCAAGATGGAGAGTCTGCCTGTATGTACGAGTATTTGCGGCCCGCAGAAGTCGCACTTGTTAGGCGTTGCAGCCGGACGTTGGGAACTTGCAGCAACGCCAGCGGTGCGCCGAACCCACACGTCGTTGGCTACGCCTGTTGCTAGACAGACAGTTTTATAACAGCGGGCCCCAGCTGTCCGCACGATGCCGTGGATCGTGCGCATAACACAGTAATCACTGTGCTGCTGCTGTACACAGTGGACTTCGGATTTGGCACTTGTTGACAGCGGGCATCCTGCGAGCGAGGGGGAGACCAAGCAGCGGCTCGCTTGGAGCAAGGATGAGAGACGAGAAATGAGAGACGAGATGAGAATGAGAGATGCACCGGCCAGCGCGGATGACGACCAATCAGTTCCATGGCGCATGCCAGTGCCCGCTCCGCATCTAAAAAAGATGCATCAACCGCAGCCGACCGCGACCTCTCCACTTGTGCCCCTCTCGCATCAATGCCCCCCCATTTGCTCGCGCCCGCCTTGTCGCAGTCTTGCGGTGAAGAGCCACCCCCTCCTCCCCCATCAACCCCCAGGCTGGGCAATTTGCGGCAACATTTTGTCATCGACTGCCGCCGCTCTGCCGCGTCTTTGGAAATGTCCTCCGTTGTCCGAGACCACTCCTTCGGATGGGACACCTGACCTTTGGCAAGCTTGGACACGTCGACAGCAGGCAGGATGCGGATTAGCATGGCCGCATTCACCACGATGCGGCTGGGCCTTGTGTTCGCCAACTGAGATCAGCCCCGACAAAGACAGGGTCGATGTGACAAAATTGATTGATAGATCAATGGAACTGACGAAACATTGTAAGCAAGGGCTTTGATGCGTCTCTCATTTCGGAATGAGCCGTATACGAAGAGTCGTAAATGTTAAACACAAATCGGAGCTTTGGATCAATCATGGCATGAGGAACAGTCGGCAGAAACATCCATGTTGATACTGCCATGACAAAAGGCTACCCTGCGCCAATCCCTGATGGGGAAGAGCAGATCTCTGTTATCCCAAAGGGTTATTATCACTGCTGTGTTATGTCCAGGAAACCTCCATTCCCTTGTCTGAAGGAGTAAGCTGAGATATCACGCGCATTCGCGCTAGAGATGTTCCTCATCATGGTGGGTCAGGGTTTGGCATAGTTTCACGTGTTTCGGCGACGAACGACATGCTGCCGCGTCAGGACTGTTCCGAGCTTTCACTTATATGCGACATTACTGAGAGTTCCGCTAGGTATTCGAGAGTTGCGAATACAGTAGTGCATTGAAGAACCACAAACCAAAGCTCAGAGAGGGGTGAGAGTACTCTCGTTCTTTGTCCATCTCGATGTCTGGCTCTCGATAATGACGACATCATCAAAGCTCCACTAAACTACGTAGACATAACTAGCACAGCTTCATGAGGGCTCACCAACCTTTCTACTATTCTTCAAGCCTTACTGTATCGCACTCACAATAGCAGCCATAGCTTCGTTTTCAGTATCTCGCCGCCTCACGCGCCTCCTACACACAATGTCGCACACAACTCCGACGGCATCAGTATTGCCAGCTGCGCCGTGGAAGTCGGCCTTCCACGACCACCTGTCAAAGATGAAGTCGCCTGAATTCGTCTTGAGCACCCTAGCTGTTGCCCCATCCGGGTCTCCTACGCCTTTCATCCCACGGGCTCGGTTCTGCATCTTCCGAGGCTTCTTTGCCGAATTGCCCAAGAATGACCACAACGATGCGGAAAAGAACCCGAGAGTATACGAAAGCGACCTTCCCACTTTCACAACTGATGTGCGTATGGAAAAGGTGGGCCAAATCTTCGGAACTGGCCCCGGTCACGCAGAGAGCAGTGAACAGACGCAGGGAAGTGGAGGCGGGGGCCCCGTGGAAATGGTAGTTTGGAACGCGGATATAGGGACACAATGGAGAATCACGGGAAAGGCATATGTAGTTGCCCAGGACATCGAGGGTGCTGAAGAGAGCAGCGGCGTCCGCACAGTAAAGAGCGAGGTGGGTAAGCGAATGCGCATTGTGGACGAAACAAAGGAAAAGGAATGGAGCTGGACCAGAGAACTCACAGCCATATTTGGGAATCAATCACCGGGCATCAAGGGTGAGCATTTTCAAATCTTTTGGAAGCTTTGATCCTGACCAATTCCCCAGGTTCCTTCAAAGCACCCCCTCCCGGACACTCTGTCAAAGAGTCCTACGACACCAACAAGCTTCAGTTAGGCGCCAAAGTAGATGACCTGAACGATCCTGTTGCCCGTGAGAACTTCCGGCTTGTCATCATCATCCCAGACCAAGTCGAGCAGACGGACTTGAGCGACCCTGCAAAGGCACGGCGGTTCAGATATACGTTTGATGAGAGCGGGAATACGCGAGCGAACGGCGGCTGGAAAACAGAAGAACTATGGCCTTAGCTGTCATGCTCAACATGGTGTCTTACTCGTCAATATTCTGATGTGCAGATTGAGGGACGTCAGGAACGACTAGTTATTAAAGGCTGAATAGCGTCTGATAGGGCTCAATACTGCAAATCAGCCACAATTCATCAATCATATGGAAACTGTGATATACATGGCCTCGGTTTGACTGTGCCGCAGTGCGACAGTACTCGCGTGGATGGAAATGTATGGCGTCTATTTCGCAGAACTTTCCGCTTACGACTAGTTGCTGCTGTATAATTACTTCGACTACTGTATACAATTTCAACAATCACTATCGCAAGTTAGCACACTGAATATACAATATGTAGCTTTGCACGCCTCGAGTATTGCAAACGTGTCCAAGGTTCGCAACCGTCACGAAAACGGTACCAAATGCCGTACCCGCGCCGATAACTGTAGTGTAACAATCCGATATTGAACTGCCTTGCTCTCGGTTATGCTAATATCGGCATACATGCCCAATACTCGAAAACGCTCCCACATGAAGTTCCCAAGATGTGGCTCAGGTCGGCGACCATTTCTCTCAGCCTGCCATTCGTGCAGTAGAGCAACTTGTTCGCTTGTCGTCCGTGTCGATCTTCGGAGGTCGTTCAGGGCCTAAGCCCACGCGATCGTTACGATTAACCTGTCCAATCGAATATTTACTAGGAGGCCAGTTCAGAAAAGGATGCGCGCGAGGCAGGAATATTACTGCATCGACGAAGAGCTGCATGCCTTCAAGAAAGGCCGTCAATGGCGCTTGCCTTGTGCACAAAGATGGTAATTGGGAATGGCATCACGACGCCTATAACGCCTCTCCGACGCCTTTACGACGCCTGGCAGCGCCACAGATTTCGCAGTGTCTTTGGGCGGGAAGCGCAGTGTCAGACCTCTATCGACTTCTATGTTGGGCAACGGAAGCGAAGATAAAATCCACCAGTGACACGTCAGCGCCAAAACGGACCGACCCTCTTGTCTAGCGCTTCCGCATGAGCCCGAGCTTTAGCGACGCTTTCTCGTGCTTGGCCCTCGAGAAATGGCCGATAAAATTGCCAAAGCGCTTCACCCTGCCTCGGGAGTAGTACAATTATGAACATTAGATTCTCTACGTCAGCAAGAAGACTGATCCATTCTTCCCTGGCAAACAAAGACGAAAGGTAGCTTCCATTCGCCGGCATGCCACGCTTCACATCAATGCCGGCTTCTATTTTAGACCCTTAACCCGTTCTTTGTGCGACATATTCGTCTCAGCAGCTTCCTCGTTGAGTTACGCACTCGCGGACAATCTCTAATCTGGCCAATCATAGCAAGCATCCCACGTCAGGGAAGGGATATCGTGGAGTGATCATCCCAAGAAGGCTAGACTGTGCCGGGATAGCGATGTGCTCAGGACATTATTGCAAAGAGTTTTGATGCTGCGAGGGGCAGAGTCGGTCGGACATATTGGCGTACGGTCCGTATGTGCAGTAGAAAGCCCACAAAGTTGAAGCGCCTCGTCATGGGCAAAGATAATTACTGGTACCTTTGCGAGTTGAGATTCAAGAAGCGGCTCGGCACCATGGACCTTTTCGTACTTCATCTGTGCTGTGCCTCTCTTCCTCCTCCTCAGTTTTCATCTCGGTGGGGACGTGTCTGATAGGTACGGAGGTGCCTCCGCGCTGCTATCACGCAACGACAACACGCAACAGGCCATTAGCTCTTGATCCCGCCAAGGGTATAGTAAGACGAATTGCGCAAGCGCGTCATGATTCACGCTTTCTATCCCTTTGCGCTTTCCCCACGGTTTCGAATTCTCGAATCCTTCCCCTCGACTTCTGTATCTAGTTGCTATGTTGTATTTTTAGGTACCTAGCCTGCTTGAGCAATCTATCTGGCGAACGATGGGCGACAACCTGGACAAATCCTGCCTCGAATATAAGCTGCAAGGTTATGAAGCTAGGAACGACCGGCACTGTACCCTCAAGGACAGGCATTCGAAAGGTTTCAAAAAGTCTTCGCCATGTCTGAAGGCCCCCCTCAACCTCATGATTGTCAACGGAGCCTTCTTGAGTGCAAGGCCCCACATCCGGAACCTGCCAGCATCACCAACACGAGGAATCCTTCGGCTCACCCATCCTTACCACCCTCATCCTAACCCCTCAAAAATTTCCCCTCCAATCACCCATCCTGTTCTTTCACCCACAAAGTTCGTGTACCTGACGACTGCGTATCCCCCTTACAGACTATTCGCTTTAGGAAAACGGTCGCTTTGCCCGACCTCGCCTCACCCTATATTCCTCGATTCCATAGTACTGGGTATCGATGTAGTTCAAGTCGCCGACCTGTATCACTTTGCTTAATCTAGGTGCCATAACATCGGTTTTTATACAGTGACACACAGATCTTGATTTGTTTGCGACACGACGACCTCGTCTAGAGCGCATGCATGCACGTTAAGCTACACAATGCGTTGTTTAAGCGCCGGAGAGTCCTCCAAGTATGAACGAATTGATAGGGAGCAGGCGGGCATGTGAGCATGTGGGTGCAGGGATAGGGCATGAAACTCGATGAGGAGAATCGAGAAAGGCGGGTGATGCGCGTTTGGCGGTGAGGTTCGAGAGAGGATGGACGGGTGAGGCGTATGTGGAGGCTACCTCCACATCATATATTGACGTTTGACAGGTTGAAGTGACGGATGTCTCTTGTGACGCTGCTCTGCGGCTCTTACGGTTCTGCATAAATCTGCTCACTTCGCGGTGACGCTCATTGAGACTCGGCATATGCACATTGCTTTGAAAGGCCAGGCTGCTTACTGTGCAGAATGATGCTCGATGGCCCTGAATGTACTTCTACTGTCAAGTCTTGACTCTGACGAGCACTCTCGAACCATGGGACTAGCGTTATGATGAATGTGTTCGCCAGTGTTTCCTCGCATTCTTTCGAAGACAGACCGATCAGATTCGAGCTAAGGAATCAAGAAGGCGGTCTTTGCGGGAATTGATTTGACCAACAGCGCGGACAAGTAATCTCTAGAAAGGCAGTACATGGAGCATATTATTATGCCTTCTTAAAGAAGTTCGCAATGCTACCTTGCCCCTGCTTGCCTGCCTTCTTGCCCTTTGCCGTACTTGCCGCCGGTTTGGGCGCTGGCTTGAGTTTCTTAGACTCTGGCTCATCCTCTGAGAAGGATTCCCAGACCGCTTCTTCCTTGGTCACTGTACGCAGAGTCAGCTTAAGTCATACTAAGGTATACAAAAGCGGTGAAGTATACCAAGATACCCGTCTTCATCCTTAGTAGTCTTCTTCTTCATCACTTTTCGTCGACCGCGTCTTCGCCCTCCTTGGACGGTGACAGCGGATTCGCTACCTGCTGATTTGGAATCGGAGGCTTTTTCTTGTGTGATGTCTTGGGATCCTTTTTCTGCGGCATCGGCCGCATCGAACATCTCTTCGTCTAAACGCGGTCAGAGAGTCATTGTCTGGATGAGCGAAAATATGCTTACCATCATCCTCCTCCATCATCTTTCTAAGTTTCTCTTCGCGTTCCGCACGAGCCTTTCGGGCCTCTGCTGCCTTTTCCTCGTCAAACTTGACTTCAGGAGCATCGTCTTTGTCCCCTTCGTCCTCTGACATGCCTCCCATCGGTTCATCTTCAGTAAGGGCAGGAGTAGATTCTTTCGACTTCTCGGCCGCTTTCGGTTTTGCTTTCGCTTTGGCAAAGGATTTGAATATATCCGACTTCTCCCTCTTGAGGTTGGGTTTGTTGTCAGATTTATTCAATGTGTTTGTGGTTGTAGAAGGCTGAGGCGTCGAGCGGCCAGAAGTGTTCTCCTCAGAAGCACTCTCTCTTTTCAACGGAGCAGCCTTCTCCTTCTCTTGAACCTTATCGGCAGCGGCTGGCTTCGAAGCAGCTTTGGGCGCAATTGTAGATGCTTTTGGCGCAGGTGCGGGCGCAAATTTTGCTATCCGCCGCTTGATATATGGGTTATGAATCGATCCATATAGCCTCCATCGTTCTAGTGGATCTCCAGAAGTTTCGGTAGCAAGCTCTTGATTGCAGACCGATAGCAGATTCAAATTCTCGATTGGGCCTGGTTCTAGGCTGTATACGTGTATTGATGTGATGTCCTCAAATGCGCCTTTTGCTATTTCGAGCTCCTCTTCTCTGACTAGCACAATTGAGGTTTGTTTGACAAGCTCTTCTGCAGGCTGCATGGATTCTTGCTGCGGCATCGAGCTCGTGAATGGCGAGCTGTGCATAAAAGAGTCACCTGCCTCGTCCTGACCGTTCGTGCCATTGGTATGTTCAACTCTTCGTTTTTGGCCGGTGAGGAGGTACGTTGCGTGTATCGACTTTGGCTTCTTCGCGTTCTGCTTCGTGTAGAATTCGCAAAGCATCCTAAACTAGGTAAGTTGCGATCATGGGGTGGTGGGACGTCAAAACATACTGTTTCGCAGTATTGATGTTGACCTTGAGCGCTCGACTGAGCAGCCGGTATGTGACCTGCGAATGTGAGCTTCCTAAATCTGGTTCTTTTGGCTGGAATACCATACTGGCCGGCTGCCAACAAGTACACGCGCCGCAAGATACTCTCTGTAGTTTTCCGACATTGCAACCGGTGTATATCCGGGAGTCAATGGTTCGTGTTGTGACGGCGGGGATTAAGTGGAAGTGGAAGTCGCGCCACGCGCAAATGGGCCCCACGCGACTCGCGTATGCCAAGATATCAACCTACCGCATGTTGGAGGCTACACTCTAGCACCTTTACTCAGTTTTGCACATTGCCTTCACAAGGATACTGCGAAACAAGTCACAGTTAATCAAGCCTCTTGCTAGCAAAGCAGAATATCTCATATCGGTTGTTGCAGCCCGCTCCATCTCTGCACCTCAATTGTTGAACAGATGCCTGAGCGCATGTAACAGCTGGATTGCAGATGAACTATAGGCCGATCCTGTATCTGATGCTCACCCAATATCCACTCTAGTATAGTCCAGAATGAACGCAGCAGAGGACGATGATCTGAAACTGCAGAGGGCATCTTCATCGCTGCTTTTAGATCTTGAGGATTTGCTACCCAAGCTTCTGAGGAAAAAGAGGCATGATGCGGGTCCGGGAGAGGTCCGTCAGCAGGTCAGAGAGATAGAGTTGTGGCGAATCTTCGGCTTAGTATGTTTATCTCGTTCCGTTCAAGTAAATAATCACTAATAATGGACGAGATTGAACCATTCCAAGAAGACCCACAGCTTCTGGATACTCATCTCAAGACCCTTATACCACCTCTGGTTGCTGCCTATCTCGAAGTCCTGCGTACGACTGCGAGACGAAAGAACAAGAAAGGCTTCCTTCCTCTAACTCACGCAATCTGTCAGCTTCTGAATCTCTTCTGCAAAGTTCGAGGAGAGAAGGTTATCAAGGGCTTCCTCAATAACGAACCACGTTATCTCAAGCCAATACTGGACCAGTTTGAAAATGGGGAGAACTTTCGTCAGCCCGATGACGAGCCTTCGCTCCAGTCAATGCGTCCATGGACAGAAAGATATATACTCTTGTTGTGGTTGTCGCACCTCATGCTCGCTCCGTTCCCCCTGGCATCGATGTCTGCTCTTCAGTCCTCTCATGATACATCTACCACATTAGGATTAGACCTTCCTCTTCAGGTCCCTGAAGTTACCCTTCGCGTTGTTACCATCTGCATCAAAGGTCTCCAGTCCGCAACAAAAGAGCGCAGTGCGGCTACAACCCTTCTAGTCACGCTTTGCGTTCGTCCCGATATGCAAAAGTTAGGGTTGTTGGATGCCCTTGTAAAATGGTCCTTGTCCTTTTTCTCCAAGGCTTCAAAGAGCACATCTGAAATCCACGAGTATCTCGGTGTGCTTTCATTTCTGTCTGGCCTGGTCGGTTCCGCAACAAGCGATGAGATAGGCCCCTTCCTACCCGCCATTTATCAGTCTTACCAAAACATCATTAGCCAGGATGCCCTTGCGTTTGTGAAGTCTTCAGCTGTCGGCAGAAAGCTAGTTGTAAAGACCTTTCGCAACATTGTCATCCACTGTCTTCAAGCTTCGTCAAATTTCAATGGTTTGGATACAACGACGGTGTTGGAAGAAGTCATCGAATTTTTGCTGGAAAGTCTGGCTGATGGAGATACGCCAGTGAGATATGCGGCTAGTAAGGCGCTCAGTATCGTAACCATGAAACTTGACCCTGAAATGGCGACCGACGTTGTGGAAGCCATCTTTGGCTCATTGAACGAAAACGTATACTGGCAAGGCACAAAGCGCAATCTGAGTGGCGTCAACTCACTACGATGGCATGGACTCACCCTCACGCTCTCTCATCTCCTATACCGAAGAGCTGTACCCACAAAACAACTTCCTGATATACTTAACGCACTGTTGCTTGCGCTGGCTTTCGAACAACGTTCCGCAACCGGCGGATCGATTGGCACCAACGTCCGTGATGCCGCATGCTTTGGTGTATGGGCATTATCCCGACGTTACACAACGCAGGAGCTGCTCGCAGTAGAGACTACATCTGTTAGGGCTTCTGAACATCACAAATCATTGTCTATCCCACAAGTACTCGCCATCGAACTCGTTGTCGTAGCATGTTTGGACCCGGCTGGGAATATTCGGCGAGGATCATCTGCCGCCTTGCAGGAGCTTATTGGCCGTCATCCCAACACCATTGCTGAAGGTATACCTCTCGTCCAAGTTGTGGATTTCCATGCTGTGGGCTTACGAGAACGTGCCATCTGCGATGTAGCCATAAAAGCCGGAGGGTTGTATCAATTATACTGGGAAGCTCTGTTCGAAAATCTGCTTGGGTGGAGAGGAACAGGATCTCTTGATGCGCCTTCCCGCCTCTTCGCAGCTTCTGCTGTGGGTCTATTGTCCGCAAAACAGCCTTCAAACATTATTGTTAGGATGGCGGACGAAGTATGCACCCAGCTTAGAGCCTTAAAGCCTAGGGAGATAGAAGAACGACAGGGCATTGTCATGGCCCTTACGGCTCTTGTAAATCAAACAGCAGAACCAAACCTTCAGCCAGATCGCTTTGATGTAGAGAACAAAACTACTGTCGAGCTGCCGAACCTGATATATCTCTGGAAACTTTTGGAAGACGCTCTAAACCTAGACGAAAAGTCCTTCACTTCACCAGCGCTACGACCTGAGTTTACGGCATCCTCGATTTGCCATTTCCTAGGCGCAATCGCCAATATTACATACAAGGGAGGACTAGCGACCCAAGTCAAGTTGCCTACTAGCGAGGTTATTCGTCTCCTAAACCTATGTCTAGGAAGACATGAAGATGCCGTATTGGCGGCTATTCCAAGCCCATCACGGGCTATATTCCAGTTGTTGTTTACGACATCAACGACTGACTCAGAGCAGTTGATATCCGGCTGGCTGACGAAACTCGAGAACGAAGCTTCCTACAATGGACTGCGCTGCTCAGGCTATGCCATTGCTTTGGGAGCTGTTTACTCACAGTTGGACGATGTTCACCAACAAGCTCGCGTTATCAAGGTTCTCACTTTTAGAACCACATCTGCAGTGGCCATCGAAGCGAGAACTGTAGCTTTGCAAGCTCTCGATGTCCTTCTAACGAATTATCAGGATCCTCGCTCTCCGTCTACACTTCCCCTGGACATTATCAATCAAGTTGCAAGTGCTTTACATGTCGCATTGAATGATTACACAGTCACCGAACGCGGCGACATCGGCTCACTAGTTCGTCTTGAAGCTCTAAGCACAACAGGAACAGCATGGAGTACTAAACTACTCCGAGGATCGAGCTCAGAGGAGCAACTTCGCGCGGATGTCTTAAGGCTCTCCTTGGAAAAGCTCGACAAAGTGCGTACTCGAGCCGTGCACGTCCTCGAATACGGTACATACGGACATGTCCAAAACGCAGCGAATGGGGTGGCTGAAGGTGTCTCATCGTACGCGTATTTTGCTAATGCTCTCGGGATGCTCAAAACTTCAACTCCATACGCTATCAAGGAGGCTCTTACTCTTGGATTCATCAGTTCGGCTGGTATGGGATCGGAGTCCGTTGTTCAGAATTCCCGAGCTGCTCTTTTAGATGCAATCGATCTACTTCCAACTACTTCGAGTGGAGAAGCGGAAGGTTTTACTTTGCTCGATGTTGCGAACTGTTTCGTAGAGATCTTGAAGCAGAGCTTAGACACAGAAAGGACGCTCTTACCTCTACTTGATGTGGTGGCCTTCCTCTTCGATATGCAGGTCATGCATCGTTTGATACCGACGACCTTCAAGTATGACTTACTTCACCTCTCTAAACCCTTATCATTCACTAATGAGGCTTATAGCTTTCGCACACTACTCTCCCTGACGCAAAAGGCGCATTTCAAATCGACGCATATGCAGAAACTGCACCTCGCACTGGATGTTTACCGTGGCTTGGGATCCATACCCTCAACTCGCGCAGATACGATTGCAAAAGTCACTAGTATGCTGCTGCATCCGTTCCCAAAGGTACACAGACCTGGCATTAGGTGGAGAATGAATCAACTCTATACTGACGTTCAATAGATTCGCATCACCGCCGCAGAGATGCTTTGGATACTGACTAAAGAGGAAGGGCTGAAGAGACAAGACTGGAGTCTACCATCGAAGAGCTTGAAGTCTGTTGTTAATGGGATCAAGAGTAGCATTTCTCCTCTGTCACAATAGCGTAGCTATATCTATTATGTTGAACTCTGCCAAATGCCTCCAATAGATATCAGTTTTAGATGGTCATAGTACATGTACATCAGCTACGAGACTGGTGTGCCTCCCCGGAGCTCAACCTAGTCCTCAAGCATCCTATTGCATATGCCCTGATGCGGCAGGGTAAGTCGACTTTCTAGATGCATCTAACGTTGACATTTTCTGGTGATATCATACGCTCCAA
>Ga0181465_100087_pt1 | contig 24518 bp, 26 predicted proteins | sample InSIn3gowninarea_FD_119076 | JGI IMG/M metagenome (GOLD analysis project Ga0181465, IMG submission 119076) | Clean room microbial communities from NASA Spacecraft Assembly Facility at Jet Propulsion Laboratory, Pasadena, California, USA -... ... | reverse complement strand
CACAAGAAAACTTCTTAAATAACCTAACCAAATTAATAAACGTAAACGCCCGACTTTTCAACAGGAAGTCGGCCTTTTTTGGTTCTTTTAGATTGAGAAAATACTTTTCATAACTAGTGGTTCTTTATGCTAGTAATCAGCTTATGCATTAGCAACAATCCTTAGGAAACCAGCCTATTATGTTAAAAAGGTTTCCTAAAATAGGCTTGTAAAGATGGAGAATTTTTCCTGTTGGTTACGTACTCTGTAACAACGGGGGTGTTTAATATAAAAAAGATAAAAAGGAAGATTCAAGTAGTTCTTAGTTCGATGTTTTTGATTGGTGCCTTTACCTTTGGAATGGGATTTACTCATAACGCTAAGGTTCAGGCAGAAGAGGATGTTATTGTGATTCAAAAGGGTGATACTCTTTATAGCATTGCCAAACGGTACGGCACAACTGTTCAAAAGTTAAAAGAAGACAATCATCTAGCAAGTGATTTAATTTATGCTGGGCAGAAACTTCAAGTGCCAGGTCAACCACATGTTGAAACGTTGTATGTGGTCATGGCTGGGTCGTTTAGTAAAGAAAGCAATGCAGATAAGCGAGTGGCCCTATTAAAACAGCATAAGGTTGACGCAGTTGTTGTTTCGAAATTTATCGATAATAAGACCTATTATCGAATCCAAGCAGGAGCTTTTTCGAAAAAAGAGAATGCAGAAAAACAGTTAAAGATGTTGAATCGTGCGGGGATAGGAGATGCCTATATTTTAACTTCAAAACCACTGCAGTTAAATGGGATCACTGTCGGGAGCAGTTATAACCAAGTCGTTGAAAAATATGGAGTCCCTAACTTCTCAGAAGAACAACGGAATACCATCTCTCATTTTTATTTGGATGAAGGGGCAGGGCTACGGATGCAACTAAATAACGAAAATGGCAGTGTGAAACAATTGCAAGTTTACCCGGAGTACTTGCCACTACTGAATATCCCACGGGAGAAAGCGCAAGTGATTGAAAACTATGATCATCCAAATATAGTAGAAAAAGTGTCGTGCTATGAATCAGCGGTATGTGAAAAAATGACTTACCAGCTAAACGGTCTTCAATTAAATGTGCAAATTGATCACGATGGGAAAACAGTCCAATATTTAGAATTGAAAGAAATACGTTGATTTTAAACTTATGGTGGTAGTTAGCAAAAGCACAAAGCTTTTGCTAACTACCACTATTTTAATCAGTTACATAAAAGTTACTTCTCGGTAAAGGATGGGGGTTTACGTTTATTAATTTGGTTAGGTTATTTAAGAAGTTTTCTTGTGCTGGTCATCCATTTTTACAAGTAAGCCTTTCTTGATCCAATACTGAAGATTTTCAGATGGGAAAACGCCTCTTCCATTGGACTTATTCATCTGAATGACAACACTGTTTTGTGTCACTTCAAGGATGGTTAATGAATCTGACATACTGAGATTTGGCATAAAGCCACTTTTTATTTCAAACTGCATGTTTTTACCTAGTTCCATCAGGAAACCCCCTTTCATAAAATCTTCATCTTCTTATGATTAGGGTTCCCAAATATTCTTTTTATATCCAAACTTTGGAAGGAGGCATAAAAAAACCTACTAATCGATTAGTAGGTTTTTTTAATTCTCTGTAGATTAACAAGTATACTGCTTGGCATCATTGATTACAGCTGCCAACTCTCGAATCCTGCTTACTCGATTTTCCACATGATAAGAGGCTAGTTCTTGTTTAATCAATGGAGCAATCTTTAAGATACTTGCTTTGTCGGTTTCTAGACCCCCGATGATTTCTTGAGCAAGAACCTGTACCTTTAATACGCTCTGCTCGACAACCATTTCAGCCAAAAGCTTCTTTACTCGTTCTTTTTCAAGGCCATTTTTCATGATTTGTTTTTCAGAACGTAACACAGCAGATTCGGCCGCAAACAATTCGATGGCAATTTCGGAAAGCTTCATCACGGTTTCTTGTTCTTCACTAATTTCAGGCCCAAATAGCTCATAGACAATGCCGGCAGATGCTAGGAACACTCTTCGAATGGACGCAACACCTGCTTTTTCTTTCGCTAAAGGACCACTCTGCTGCACGGTGTTTCTATCATGTAGCTCCCGAACCGCATTCCAAATCGCTTCTTTTCCTGGAAGCTCTCCCTTAGCAACCTTTTTAAAGAAGTTTCCAGTTACAAGTAAGCGATTAATTTCATTCGTACCTTCAAAAATACGATTGATTCGTGAATCACGGTAGGCTTGTTCAATTGGATATTCCTGAATAAAACCAGAACCACCATGAAGCTGTAGGGAATCGTCCACGACTTGGTCAAGGGTTTCTGAACCATAAACCTTGCAGATGGCACATTCTAACGCATACTCCATTAATCTTGAACCTACCAATTTTCTATCTTCGCAATCATAGATATCGCCTAATGCATCTTCAAGTAAAGAGGCTGTCCGATATTGTAACGATTCTGCCGCATAGATCCGTGTTGCCATTCTTGCAATCTTTTCCTTGCTTGCTCCAAAGGTTGCCAGAGTTTTGCCAAATTGCTCCCGCTCATTCGTATATTCAACGGCCAATTTTAAGGCTTCTTTTGCTCCTCCCATGCATGCCGCTCCTAAATTAAATCGTCCTAGGTTTAATACATTCAAGGCAATCACATGACCTTTCCCAATATCCCCGAGTACATTTTCAACAGGGACTAGGCAGTCCTCCATAATCACGGACCTAGTTGATGATCCCTTTATTCCCATTTTCTTTTCTTCAGGACCAAGAGACAAACCTGGAAAGTTCTTTTCAACAATAAAAGCAGTAAACTTTTGTCCATCTACCTTTGCGTAAACAATAAAGGTGTCAGAGAATACAGCATTTGTGATAAATATTTTCGTTCCATTTAACACATAATGTGTACCTTCTTTATTTAAAACGGCCGTTGTTTTTGCCGCCAATGCGTCTGAACCTGCTGATGGTTCTGTTAAACAATAGGCACCTAAATATTCTCCGGAAGCTAACTTTGGTAAATATTTTTTCTTTTGTTCCTTTGTCCCAAAATACGTAATCGGGAGTGTCGCAATGCAAGTATGATTGGATTGAGCAACTCCATAACCACCTGTACTTCCGACAATTTCCCCAACAAGGATTTTACTCACTTTATCTAAACCCAGACCATCATAGGCTTCAGGGATACTATGAGCGAGTAATCCAAGTGAGCCAGCTTCACGCAGTAATGCCACCACTTTTTCAAAATCTTGTTGCTCAATTGCCTCCCGATGTGGTCGTACTTCTTTTTCAACAAACTGCCTCGCCGTTCTCGCAATCATCTTATGCTCATCTGTAAAATCTTCTGGGCTAAAAACAGCATCTGGATTGCTCTCTGAAACGAGATAATGTCCACCGGAGATTAGCTTTTTTAACTTTTCCATAGAGTACCTTCCTTTCATCCTATAGCAAACTTAAGCATGCATTCCTTGTTCTAGCATTAAGATTTGCTCTTAGAAATGGCTTCATCTCCTAAAAATCTATGCATCTACCAACTTGAACATTCACAACTTGTACTGTTTCTAGATGCATTTTGTACGAGTACTCCCTATTTTTGGGTGGGTAGAACCTGCAACAATTAATATGTAAAATGTGAACCTATAAAAAAACACCGCAATAAACGGAGGGACTGAACAAGGCGCTTCCGCTTTTCTTTCTCTCCGGTGCCTTGGCACATGTGGGGTCTCCCCTGCCCCGGACTCTCGAAGGAGTCTTCGTCACTCTCCACTCCAGTCAATAAAGTCCTAAACTTAGGCTGAATTCAAAAAGGCATAACCCCTTATCATAAAGGGAGTTATGCCTTTTTGCTGTATAATTAAAGTTTAATTTTTAATCGATGGCTACTGATTTCGCAGCTTTAAATACGGTATCAACAAACATACTTCCATACTTCATCATCTACCCCGGGGTCCCATTCGACTTTACTGGTGCTTGAGGTTGATACATTCATTGCTTTATCTTTATGATCTTTTATGCTTTCAATCATTTCTAAAATTTTAGCTGCATCGTCTTCTTGGATCTCATCTATTATATGATGTAAACGCTCCTTTATCGCTGTCATCGGTGACCCTCCCTGTTTCTTTTTTAAATAAATTATAACATTAAGAAAGGATGCCTTAGCGCTGTTCAAGAAACATTCAAATAATCTTAACATTTGAATGGGCCCTTAGGAATAAATTAGAGTTGGAATACACGCTTATAATTATTCAGAAAATTTAAAAAACTAAGAAAAACATAGATATTGGAAGAAAATTCACGAAAACAAGTGTTAAACTCAATAAATGGCGTTTTTTGGTGATTTGCACTTTTAATAGTATGATAATAAACTTATCTAAAATAATCAATAAGGTGGTATTTATGACAACATCAAAATTAAGCAAAGCAGGCATTCCCTTTTTGCATTTTGGTAATGGTGAACCACTGGTGTTGATACATGGTCTCGGTGAAGTAAAAGAAGGTTGGATTAATCAATTTGAGCTCCAGGATGAATTTGAACTCATTATTCCTGACTTGCGAGGTCATGGGGAAAATGAAAGGACGGAAGCAATATCGATTCAAAATTTTGCAAGTGACATTATTGATTTATTAAAAGAATGCAATATTGAAAGCGCTAACATTCTAGGCTTGTCAATGGGTGGCGCTGTAGCACAAGAGATTTACCGTCAGGCACCTGAAATGTGCCGGTCCTTAATTTTAGCTAGCACATTCCATTTCTTCCCCAAAAAACTTGCGCCACTTTTCATTAATTATCGAAAGAAGAGGTTTGTTCATTTAACTACTGGTCGAAAAAAGAAACCTGCTGCAGCACTAGCCCTTTATTCATGGGAAGAGGAGTACCTTGAGGAGTTTGACAACCATTTTGCCCCTAACCAAAAAGCCTTTTTTGATTCCCTTCAGTCTTGTTTAAAAGTAAATAATATTAATCTCCTTCGTAGAATAAACGTCCCAACACTCGTGATTGGTGGCCAATATGATTCTGTTATCCCTGTTTGGATGCAGGTTTGGATGCATAAACTTATGCCTCATTCGGAATTTGTGATTATGAGGAAAACTGGCCATGTAGCAAAATTAGAAGCGAAGGATCGTTTTAACCAACTTATCCGAAGCTTCCTAGCAAAGCATCAACATAGAACAGAGAATAATAAAAGAACAGCCATATAGTCAATTGATGACCAGTTAAAGAAAAGGTCACATAGCGCTCCTATGTGACCAACTAATCGAAAAGCTTCCCCTTCTCTATGCTTTATCCCTGCTAGCAATCATACCCTTACAGAGTTCCCTTATAAGGACCTTGACTCCTACAAACCGAAGGTGCTTTGCTATCACACTCTTTCTTTCAGGTTATCATTTAACCAGAAATGCCCTACTAACTTAGTGTCCAAACCTGTCTTCCTATTCCCTTTGTCACGTAATCCCAAAGCTCTTTATCATAGGAAAATCAGTAGCAAACGACTTCTTATCTCGATATGGATGAATGATAAAAAAAATAAAATCTGAAAAGTCAAACATTTACTCTTTGAAATTTGTTATAATAATACTATCCGAAAATTTTAAGATTAAAAGGAGTACCCACCGAGACTATTACACTCTTGTTTATTCCTTTTTTTTATATATCACTACAATTTTATAAAGGAGGCTATTCCATGTATAAAATTAAGGAAAAAGAAAAGCTCTTCATCTACACAGGTCCAGATGGTTCCGGAAGAAAAACGGTTGCCAAGATGGTTGCGACTGCGTTTGATATGGAGACTGTTCTTTCGTACACGACTCGCGCCCCTCGTCATTATGAACAAAATGGAGAGGACTATCACTTTGTCAGTGAAGAAACTTTTAAAAACATGCAAGACCGTGAAGAATTCCTAGAGAGTGTTGAAATCGACGGAATCTACTATGGAATTCGTGAACAGGATATTGTGAAAGCGTTCGAATCTCATAATCTTGTCTATTTAACGCTAAATCCTGAAGGAACTGAGAAATTAAAAAAGATGTACGAAGATCGTGTCATGCGTTTCTTTATTTACGCTGACCGTGAAACAGTCATCAACAGGCAGAAAGAGCGGGAAGATAACGAAGCTGATATTCAACGTCATATGAAGCACTATGATGAAATCATGCAATATAAAAACTACTGTGAGCATTCCTTTGAGAACTATGATTTGCCACAAGTATCATTCCAAATTAGTGAAGTCATTGAAAAGTTCCTAGACCGCGACGTGATTGTAACAGATTACTAATCTACAAAAGAGAAGACCCTTATTAAACATGGGTCTTCTTATTGTTAATTTTTGTAGGGAACAAGCCCCCTTTTCACTACAGTGATAGATTTCAAACAACTCTAGTAGAAATGAAAGTGTAGTCTATTTATCTTAATTATTTATTAAAATTGATCTGTTCAGATGCTGCTCCTAAGCTAATCTTTGTTTCTCTTGGTTGTGTTTCGGCAATGACCTTCCCATATCGAATAGAATAGCGAACTGTCGCCTGTTTGCGAATGGCTTCGTATTCGTTTTCTGCATCCAAGACAATAAAATTCGCTGGTTTTCCAATTTCTATACCGTAGTTTTCCTCGATGTTCAGGGTCTTCGCACTATTGTTTGTAATAAGATCAAACGAATTCACGATTTGTTCGTACCCCATCAATTGACTTACATGGATACCCATATGCAAAACTTGAAGCATGTTTCCAGTACCAAGTGGATACCATGGATCAAAAATATCATCATGCCCAAAGGAAACATTTAATCCTGCCTCAAGCAATTCTTTTACTCTCGTCATTCCTCTCCGCTTCGGATACGTATCAAATCTTCCTTGAAGATGAATATTCACAAGTGGATTTGCAACAAAGTTTATATTCGATAATTTTAATACTCTAAACAGCTTGTACGTGTATGCATCATTATAAGACCCCATTGCGGTTGTATGGCTAGCGGTTACCTTACTTCCTAACCCACGTTCGAAGGCTTCAGTTGCGACCACCTCCACAAACCGAGATTGTTCATCATCAATTTCATCACAATGGATATCAACAAGACGGTCATATTTCTCTGCGAGGTCAAAAGCCGTTTTCAATGAAGAAACTCCATGTTCTCTTGTGAACTCAAAATGAGGGATGGCTCCGACAACATCAGCCCCCATTTTTAAGGCTTCTTCTAGCAGCTCTGCTCCATTTGGGTAAGACGGAATCCCTTCTTGTGGGAAAGCAACAAGCTGAAGGTCCACATAAGGAGACATTTCTTCTTTTACTTCAAGCAAAGCTTTTAAAGCAATTAAAGATGGATCTGTCACATCCACATGCGTCCGAACATGTTGAATTCCTTGCGCAATCTGCCACTTCAAGGCAGTTTTTGCTCTCATTTTTACATCTTCCAATGTTAGGCTTTCTTTTCGCTGCGACCACCTTTGAATTCCTTCAAATAATGTGCCGCTTCGATTCCACTCCGGCTCCCCTGCTGTTAATGTAGTATCTAAATGGATATGGGGTTCAATGAAAGGTGGAGCCACTAACGAGCCATTTACATCTAAAACCTGTCGGTCACTCTCCTCGATTTTCCCTTGAGTAATATCTTTTATATTTCCATCTTCTATGACGATATTCCATAGTCCATTTTTTCCTCTAAGCTTTGCATTTTGAATAATCATTTATGAACTCACCTTTTCTAATTTAGTAACAACGCTCTTTTTCACTTCAAGTTGTGCTGATAGTTTTGACACCAATACAAATGTGATTGCAGAACCTAATAGCGCATTGATTGGGGGAATACCCGGTAAAAGGTTTGCAGTGGCAACCCCTGCACCCCAGGCTAGTAACGCGACCCAATTGACTGCTTTAAACTTCATATTGGCGAACTCTCTATATTTCCCACGATTCACGATGAAATAGTCCGCTAATATAATGGCACCAATTGGTGGCAAGGTTGCTCCTAAAATGGTTAACCAGCCAACAAAGTTATTGTATAACCACATGGCAGCGAGCGTCCCGACAATTCCGTTGAAGATAACGACTTTGCCCTTTGTGATCTTCGTAATGCTTGAAAAACCTAAGCCTGATGCATATAGCGCGTTATCATTCGTTGTCCAAATGTTTAAACCCAGAACAAGAATAGCTGGAAGAATCAGTTTTTGCAGGAACATTACTTCTGAAATATCAGATTGCCCTGTGGCAATGGCGCCTACTGCACCAAAGACAAACATTAAGGAATTTCCGATGAAGAAAGCAATCACTGTTGCTATTACGGCAGATCGTTTGGTTTTTGAAAAACGGGCAAAGTCCGGAGTGAGTGTCCCAGCGCTAATAAATGAACCAACACAGATTGTTAGCGCTGCGGCTAGTCCAAGCGTTGTAGTTGGTTCGTACTGCATTAACCCCTCAAATCCTCCTACTGTTTCTGTCGCTTTGAAAACGGAAAAACTTCCTAAAACAGTGATTAATGGGACAGCGATAAAACTTAAGATTGCGAGTGCTTTCATCCCGAAGAATGCCGTTACGGTCATTAACATTCCTGATACGATGATTAATACATTCGTATCTAGCCCTGTTACTTTCTGAACTGGTACTGCAAACATCGCAACGCCTACGCCAAACCACCCAACTTGTGTAGCTCCTAATAGAAATGAAGATAAGTAGGATCCTTTTTCACCAAAGGCATAACGAGTTAGCAAATGTGTTGATAAGCCTGTTTTCGCGGCAATAAACGCAAGTGCACCTGTGTAAGCTCCAAGAATAAGATTCCCCGCTAACACAATCAAAATAAATTGTGTAAAAGTTAACCCTAAACCCAATGTTCCCCCAGACATCATGCTCGCCGAAAAGAAAGTAAGTCCCAGCATAACGACGAGCATCTTCCAAAACCCATTCCGGTTACTCTGTGGTACCGCCTCTAACGAAAAATCCAAATCTACTTTTTTCATACCAATTCCTCCAATTTCATGTTGTTTGAAACTGGTACCGAAGGATCCTTCGAGAGTTTATGACGATACGGATATGAAAAAAGGCTTCCTGCCGATTTCCGACAAGAAGCCTTTTTCGCATGATAAGCCAAAGAGCAGGTTACACCTCACCCAATGATTATCATACATTCCGCTGTCCTTGTCAGCCTCACGGGACTGAATTAAAGGTACCAGTATTTAATTGACCTAATTATTGCAAAATAGCTACAAGTTGTCAACACATAATTAGCTCATACTCAAACTTTGTTTCTTTTAGATACAAAACAAAGGATGGATTATGCTTTGATTCACTGTAATAAGCCCATTAATAAAGAGAAGAAAGCTTGGAAACCTACTACAAATAATTTATCCATTGTTCATTTTTAAAAATAACGATCTTTGGTCTAAAAGGAGGAATCCGTCATTTAATATTCAACTTTTTTGATGCGGCCATCTAAACTAAAAGAGATAGGTTGAGGTTGGTCCTTGATATAATCAACGAGGGCATCCAAATCAACAGAACCTACTTCTTTATCCTGTGCTTTTGTAAAGGTTGTAAAACCATCCCCTCCACCTGCAAGGAAAGAGTTTGCGGTTACCGTATAGGTTTTTTTAGCATCGATCTCTGTACCATTTGGAAGCAGAATACTAATCACTTTTCGATTATCTGGCTTCCTACCATCCCAAGTATAGGAAAAACCTGAAATCTGTAGCATTGTTGAATTTGATTCCCATTGCTGATTGAGTACTTCCCGAATTTGTTGCCCTGTCATCTTCATTTTCACAAGGTCATTATTGAACGGTTGTACGATATAGACTTGCTCCCAAGTAATTTTCCCCTTATCAATGTCCGCTCGAATTCCCACTGGATTCATGAAGGCAAAGTCTGTTCCCATCGCTTGTCTTTGTGCATCCGCAACGATATTTCCCATTACCGATTCACCACTATCGTTTCTTAAAGAGGTTAAATTCATCGAGGTAGACCCTATCACCTCGTTGACAATAGGTTCGACTACTGTTTCATAGTCCTTGAGCATTTGCGAAATTTCTGGGTCTGGGTCTATCTCATCTTGAAAAGTAGTAATAATCTCCGCCCTTTTCGTAACGATATCTTTTGTTTTAGGATCAATCTCTATGTCAACATCAGAAAATGCGGTTCCATATGAATACGATTGAACCAATAGCTTATTATCAACAATAGCGTTCATATAGGAATGGTTATGGGCTCCAAAAATGATATCAACTTCATCGTCCACACCATTTGCTATATCCACTAACTCTCCTGTCGCATTCTCCCCTTCAACTCCTGAGGAGCCCGGATTGTGAGCTAGGACAATAATGGAACGCACACCCTGTTTTTTTATCTCAGGAATATACTGATTGATTGCCTCGGCTTCATCGATAAATCTTATCCCTTCTACACCATTCGGTTCAACAATATTAGGGGTTTCAGAATAGACCACGCCAATAAAAGCAATCGGTATTTCATTTATCGTTACGATTTCATAGGGAGCAAGAACCGGTTTTCCACTTTTGTCTACAACATTTGCTGCCACCCAAGGGAAATTTGCTCCTCGGAAATCCCCAGTCTGCTTATGAGCCCCACCTTTAATTATGCGCTGTAATTCATTTATCCCTTCATCAAATTCGTGATTCCCAACCGTTCCAATATCAAACTTCAATTGATTTAGAATTTCTATTGTCGGCTCATCCTGTAGTAATGCTGAAACCGGAGGACTAGCCCCTACCATATCTCCTGTATGAAGCAAAAGGGTATGTTTCTGATTTGCTTTCCGTTGTTTCAGGTAAGCTGCTAAATAGTCGATTCGGCCCACCGGTCTTCCGTCTACCCTGCGTGTCACATTCAGTTGGCCATGTAAATCATGGATAGTTAATAGCTGAATCTGTTTGAAGTCTGGATTGGATGCCTTTGGTTTTTTATTGTTTTTTTTCACTTCTGGTCGACTAGAAATATGACCGTGGTATTCCTCAGATGAGCCTTCAATCCCTACTGCTTCCTGTTTCAGGATACTAATATTACCATCTAGATTTTGAGTTTTTTCATTGATGTAGCCTTGGTCGATTCCATTTGAATCTGTTACTAACTTCTCAAGCCTCTGACTGTCTGGTTTCGTTTCAGTTTGGGCCCCCGCAAATCCAAGAAGAATGATGATTGCAAGGGTAAGAAGGATCCGATACAACCCCTTCATTCCATTCCTCCTTAGCAAAAAATACGATAACGATATGTTTTGCTAAGAACACTGAAGTATACATAAATTTATCGAGGCTGGAGACAAAAGTGAAGTCTACTACTATAAAGTGGCAAGAGACCTACATTATCTTACTATAATTGCTCCCAAACCATTCTTATAAGTCTGGTTTATCCTCTAATTATCATGTTTCGTCTCATTTTTTGCTTAATTATCAAAAATCCACTATTCCTTGACCTCATTGCTCACGATTAAAAATAAAACAGGGTAAATGAACGCTTATTTTTTATAATAGAGCATTTGAATGAAGATAAATTTTAATTTAAAGTCTTTCTCTTGATTATTATCTGAAAATTTGTTATATTTATGTATATTAAAATATTCACATAAAACTATTATAGAAAAGGAAAATCAAAATGAGAAAACAAACATTAAGTATGCAAGCACTCATCAACAACAATAAAAAGGAAATTTTATTAGACGAAAAAGAGCTAGAAAGAATTGAAAAACAGATTGACGAAAAACATGTGAAGGAATTAGAAAAGAGTATTTAATCTAAATGAGAAAAGCATCGGTCCATGTGACCGATGCTTTTCAATAATTCTATTCTACTTTTACTCTGAGTTTTTTATTTAAAGATTGTTTCTGCCACATAACCGTTGTGAATAGTGTTACAACTAACAAAATTAACCCTAAGATAAACGGATAGATAATGTTTACATCATATAGCATTCCTGCGAGCGTTGGTCCAAGTACATTTCCGATACTCATATAGGCATTATTCATCCCCATTGCAAAGCCTTGTTCATCTCCAGCTAATTTTGAAATAAGGGTATTAAGAACAGGGCGTAAGATGGATGTTGCAAGGAAGATTAATAGTGTTGTTCCGAAAAAGAACAGGTAACTTGGAGACAATAATGACAGCAAAAATCCTAAAGCGGCGACTGCCAAAAAGATATTTAACACCTTTCTTTCCCCATACCGATGCACTAGGCGATCGACCATAAAAAGTTGAACTATGACACTGACAATACCTGTAGAGGTTATCATTATCGCAATTTCTTTAGGTGTTGCCTCAAACTGATTATCTACAAAGAGACCAAGAACTGATTCATACGCCATGAGTCCAAAACTCATCACAAGTGTAATGATAAGGGGAATGAAGTATGGCATTCTCACTGAACGCACCATCTTCTTTGCCATAGATTCATCTTGATTATTCATCGAGGCAGATGGTTGCTCGATTCTGCTTTCTTTTAACACAATGACTGAGAAAATCACGGCAACAAGCGAAACGATTGCTGATATTAAAAAGGGCATTTTCAAGCCATAATCAGCTAAGAACCCACCAATTCCAGGTCCAATCACAATCCCCAATGACATCGCTGCAGAGACTAAACTATTTCCACGTGCACGTTGCGCCATTGTTGTAATATCGGCGACATAGGCAAATATAGCAGGAATTAATAACGCTGCTCCTACACCTCCGATGACCCGTGAAGCATATAACCACCAGATAGAATTGGAACCATAGAAAATAAACATCGACAATGTTAGCCCGCTTAATCCTATGATAATCATCTTTCTACGGCCATATTGATCTGTCCACTTTCCAGCAATCGGGGACATAATCAGCTGCGCTCCCGCAAAAATGGCAATCATCAGCCCTGCTGCTGTTCCGCCTTCCCCAATTGATTCTAAGTATGCAGGCAAAATCGGAATAATGATTCCAAAACTACCTATCGCAATAAACATATTCACCATCAAAATGCCAAGTTTTTTTCTCTGCTCGGTTGACATACAGACAGCACCCCTTCTCCCATTTCTCTCATCAAAAACCTTCAAATTGAATTTCTTGTAAAAAGAAATAATCATACCACCAGGGGGGAAGTACGTCAATATAAAAAAAAGGTGACAGGCACCATCCAGAAACTGGATGGTGCCTGTCACCCTAGTGAGCTTGAAATTAGAAAATTGTGTTGATAACCTGATCCATGCTCATTTTGCTGTCTAATTCGAAGGTACCTGGACGCAGTTCGTTTGCTAAGCCTCTTTTTTCTACTTCATCAAAAAATGCTTTAGCATTATCAATGATTTTGCCTTTTACAAGGGCATTTCCAACATCGATGCTGGTCATTCCTGAGGCAACGTTTAGAACAGTGCGGTAAACAACCACTTCTTTAACTTCTTCCGACTGTTCCTTCTGTTCTTCCTTTTTATCTGTTTCTTGCTCTGCTTGCTTTGCTTCCTCTTGCTTAGCCGCTTCAACCGCAGCTAATTCCGCCACCCATTCATCTTCCGTCAAAACGATATAGCCATCAGATGTAAGGCTTTCTTTCATCTCTTCGTCAGTGGGGTGGGCAATCTTGGTCTTCTGAGAATCTTCACCTTTACTTGGACCAAAGAAATACACGGCACCGGAAACAGCTGAGGCAAGCATGATTCCTGCAGCAAAGCTACGGATAATCTTAGCTTTCATTTGCCACTTTTCTCCTTTCTATCTTTGAAGCCTTGTAAGGAGCTAGCAAGTATTCAATTTCTTTCTCATTTAATTGTGTTTGTGCAGCCATTCCTTCTAGTGTATAGCCTCGCTTATATAAGTCTAGTAGCTCGCGAAGGAGAATTCTTTCTTTTGAATTTATTCCTAGGATTCTAGCTTCTTGAGCTGTAATTTCTGCATCAAGCTCAACAACCCTTAGTTGTTCTTGGAGCTTATTCATTTCCTCCATTAGCGAAACATAAACTGCATCAATTTCACGCTGCTCGACCTTTTTTGCTTGTCCCGATTTTATAAATGATACAATCAGCAGAATGACTGCTGTTCCAAATAAAATTCCTAATGCCCATTCCATGCGTTTTTAGATCCTCCTTATTAATCTAGCTTCTTGCAAAATCCTACCCTATTATACATCCAAAAGAGAGCTTTTTCGATTCATTTCGATAAAATACTCCAAAAGTCGTATTTTCTTAATAAAAATTAGGAAGAATTAGACCAAATTAGAAAAAAATGTTTTGGCATTGGTCTCCCCATTGTTTTACTAATCACGCCTCGACTTACTTTAGAGGGCGAATACAATAACCTATCACCCTATGTCTGCATATGTATATCAATAAACGAATGTAGGTGTTATGCGATGGTAAGAGAAATTCAACCTATAATTGGTCAGGCTTGGACAGGGAAACATGTGGTCTTACTTCAGTGCACCTTTCAAAATCAACTAGTTGCCTTCTATACAAGTAAGCATGCACCGATCGAACCTCCCCAGCCTACCTGTGCTGAGACATTATCTCAATTTCTAAGCATCGGCTATCAGATTCAGGCGATAACCCCGCTATCAGAGAATATGATCCAGTACGTATTGGTGCTTTAACTAACCTAGTAAAAACAAGAGGATTTTGAAACTCTAATTAATAAATTGAATATCCCGTAAAGAATCAGTATACTTAATTTACCCATTAGGGGTAAGGAGGACAAAATCCATGGAAAACAAACATGATGCACAAGCATCTGAACAACAAGGAAAGAAAATGACTCTACAAGAAGCGATTCAAAAGCAATTAGCCAATAAAAAGAACAAAAACACTTCAGGGAATGCGAACCTAAACCAATCCCAAACCACGAAGAAAATGAAAAGTCAGCAAACGAAAAAAGTGAGTAATTCCCGCAGAAAAATGGGTGTCTAATCATGAATGGTCAGAATAGAAAAGAGATTACCCCTGGTATTGAAGTCGAGATCGTTTTAAAGGCCGATCAAAGATCCGGGAAGCTAACAAGCGGTGTCGTCAAAGACATTTTAACAAACTCAAGCACCCATCCACATGGAATCAAAGTAAGGCTCACCGATGGACAAGTTGGCAGAGTAAAAGTGATTAAATCTAAATAAGCAAAGAACCCCTTTCATTTACAAAAGAGGGGTTTTTTCTATATAAACTTATCTTCTCGCTACACCACAACATTAATTGTTTGACCTAATTGGTGGTTCGCTTTCCGCAGAGTCACCCCTACCAGATGGACCATCAGAAAGTTTACTATACTTCAGCAGCAACGCAAGGAAGAAAATATTTATGACTAAACCGAAAATGGCTGAAAAAACAATAAACCACATCATCGTACCTTCTGTCATATTAATGGAAAAAGCCTCAAGAAACGTTAAGAAAAACATCGTCACCATATAGATTTTAAACGTAGTTGTCGTGCGCTGATGCAAAGGATTATCTTCTCTTTTCTTTGAAATAGAAACCATAAGTTGAAACAGGTAAAATGCCAAAACAAGATTTAAAATACCGATTAGACTTAGATAAATGCTAGACGCAGACATTTGAATGACAGATTGGTTTTGGATAAAAAGAGTAGGGAGCGAGAGAAATACAAGGCCGAGGGCAACATGTTTCCCTTTATTGTTAAACCCAAAATAATTGTTTACTAGATGAACTCCTGAAAAGATAAGATAATAGCCAATCGGATCAGGAAGGATATCGATGACCATCAAATGAATCTCGACAAAAACAAGGATAAATCCCCAGAAGATTTTACGGAACCCTTCATACAACATTACTGTCCACCTTCTTTCTCAGCGATGATTTCATCAATATTCTGCTGTCCTAAGTACGGGTGGTCAATAATTGGTAATTTTTGATGGAAGGTATGGCCAGATTCACCACTTTTCCCTTTGATATGTATACCAAACTCAAAGAAACTTGTACGATCTGGATTAAAATACATATTTACATGCATCCATTCATTCTTTTTAAGGTGTACTGGAAAAAGCTCTTTTTCCTCAATTGGTACACCTGCGATTTCTTCCCACTCCCGCTCTCGGTTTTCCTCGAACCATGCAGGCATATCTCCACTATTCCTAACCTTTTCGAGTTCCTTTAGCCTAATTTGGTTAAGATCTACTTTAACCGCAACTTCGCCTGCTAGTTTTTCAGGAAATGGAATGGTAATCTCTTCGATTGAAATAGGCTCTCTCGTCACCAGCGTTTCTTCACTCCGATGTTGATTGCTGCTAGAGGACATTTGAGAATCCAAAACATGTAGGTTCCGATCTTCTCGGTATAAATTCACGATTCCCACATCTGCGAGGACAGAGGATTGATCGTTAAAAAACACTTTCATAGTCTCAAAGGTTAGACTAGGTTCTGTCTGATTAAGCTCAATAAACTCTTCGTTAAACTCTAGAGTTACAGACTTTAAATAATGATGGCGATATTCCTGCACAAAGCTTGGTTCCGACGAGTTTTGCCACACATCAAATCCATATCCATCATTCAAAACAGTCACCATTTCAACTCCATCAATCTGAACATGGGTGACCTCGGCAGGGTCTCGTTTGTTGGTCAAATAATAAAAAGTAAAGGAAGCCCCCTCACCAAGCTTAGCTTCATAAAAATGATCAAGAAAGATTGGATGATCAAGTTGTTTTGATTGAAAATAAGCATAATTGCCAATCCAACTAAAAACAATTATCAGAATCCCTCCCCATAAAAGCCGCTCCTTCATCTCTCCCCCTCCTTCTCGATCTTTTTTTGATTGTATCATAGAATAATCCAGCACTATCTTACTATTTCGATTACTCTTTTACACACGAAAAAAATAGTCCTATGTTTAACCTGTCTGATGCTTTTTTAAATAAGAGTTGCTTTCGTGGAAAACTCCTGTCAAACTGTACGAAGGATAGATTTCATTTATAGATTGAGTAGGTGACGCACATGATTGAAGTAAAATCTTCAAAACTTAGCGATGGAGAATTCAATAGAGGCGTGTTCGCAACACGTGATATCAAAAAAGGAGAACTGATTCACGCAGCTCCCGTCATTGCATACCCCAATGACGAACATGTTCACATAGAAAAAACGCTACTAGCTGATTACGCCTTTGAATATGGCATCAACCATACCGCAATTCTTTTAGGCTATGGCATGTTATTTAATCATTCATACGAGCCGAACGCGACTTACGACATTAATTTTGGGGACCATACCTTTGACTTTTTTGCCTACAGAGATATAAAGGCTGGCGAAGAAATTCTGATCAATTACAATGGCGATGTCGATGATAATGAACCTTTATGGTTTAACAAAGAAAATAAAGAAAACGAAAACACAGTAGAATAACGTAACGATCTTAAAGTAGATTCATCTTTAAAATGAATAAATGAACTCAAAAAGCACCCATGATCTCTTTCATGGGTGCTTTATACTTATTCCATTAATTCGCTCAAGCTCGTTAAATCCTCTAAGTCATCTGGGTAAACCATTTCTTCAAAAACCTCTTGGGTTGCCTCATCTACTACAAAAATGGTTATTTTATTTTCATCAGGGTCAACTCCATTAAGAATTCCATAAAACATCCCCGATATTCCTAACCCAAGGACCGCAAATCCATCAAAACCCTTTTTATAAGCTTCTTTGTCTACAACCAAGGTAAACTCTGAAAAGGACTGATTGTGGGTAATATCCTGTACAGAAACTAAATCTGCATTGTCTTTCATTTCCTCTATTGAACGGATCAGGTCCTTTTCCATTTGCATCATCATTTCTTCATGCTTTGCTTTAGACATTGTATATGTGATGGACCCATCACTGTTTTTGCTTACTTCCCCTATACCAGCTGCCTTCGCCTCAGCGATGACTCTGTCTAATTCCTCTCCCTGAAACAAGGAAGCCGGCAAGGTGACTTCTACATTCATTAGACCTTTATCCACTTCAATAGGTTTCTCTTCTTCTTGGCCTTGCTCTTCCTTAGCTTGGTTCTCTTTCTTCTTAACAGGTTCATTTTCATTTTGAGTTGTTTGTGTTTGCTCAGTAGAGGAACAGGCTGTTAGCAAAATAAGCAACATGACGATGAGAAAACCACCAAGTTTCTTCATAATCACTCTCCCTAATCATCTTCTCTCTTACTGATGAGTTACCTGTTTTTTTGACAAAAGATTGTTTGTCTGCCTTCTTCTTCATTTTCCTCAAAAAAAAGTACCTTCCACTCCCGAAACTCATTTAACAATTCCTGAGACGCTAATTTGTATTGATTCGACACTCCCTCGTTCTTCCACTTTGAAGACCGATAAAAGGTTTCCATAAAGAAATATCCATCATCGTTCACCATGCTTTTTACAAACGGAAAAATGGATCTGTCCAAATAATACGTGATAACAACGAAATCAAAAGAGCTCCTTTCCAAAGGAATGTTGGTCAAATCAGTAAGGTCACAAACAACCGGCTTAATTGCAAGTTGCTGATGGATGGCTCTTTCACGAATAAAATCAACAGCCACATCTGACACATCGAACGCTTGCACCTCATAACCTAAATCTGCCAACAAAAAACTATTCCCACCTAGACCACAAGCAAGATCGAGGGCATTCCCTCCTTTTAGTGAAGCAGACAGACTCTTTAATCGAGCATTCGCCTTTGGCTCCTCTTCTTTAATAGTTATACGCTCCAGATATTTCCTATTCCACTTAGTTTTCGAATTCATGTGGTTCTCCTTGTCTATGTATACTTTTTTCCATAAAAACGCTTTACGGTTGTTATTATCATTATAATCCAGATTATTTCGTGACTCTATCTCAACAAGAAAAGGTTTTGTTTTTTCCCACTTCATTTTTGACCAATGAAATTACGCACCTATTTATCTAAATTTTCCAAAAACTAAAACTCTTTTCTTCTCCTTCTGCATATAATAAAAGAAGCAACTCTATACTTACATTCAAAAAATTACCCCTGCACAGTCTCCCCGCCGCTTGCCGATTCAAATAAAACATAAGGAGCGATGTGTATGACAGAAACTCTAAACTACCGAGAGTTTTATCAAAAACTACCGTTTCACATTTGCGAAAATGATCGCGTTTCCATGCAAAAAGAAGCTAAATATGCAAATGTGCGTGATTGCACCCATTGGTTAATTGGCTTAGAAGGCTGCGAAAAGAACGTAGAAACCTTTCACTGGAGAGTCGTTGTTTTCCCGTCCAATGAAAATGGTCACTTTAATTGCAAACTAGCCTTCTTCAAATCTCCCTTTGTTCGAACCTTTAATGAAGCCTGCGATCTATTGCGGAATATAGAAGCGTTAGCAAGGCAAGACCAGCTATTTACCATTTTTGAACACAAATAAAAAAAAAGAATATAAGACCTTTCCTTCCTTTTTAGCCACATATGTGAAAAATGTACATAATCCATTCCATCATCCTGCTCCGTTTGAATATAAAAGAAGGACCGCTATATCAGCTAGCCCTCCCTCTCTCCTATCATTATCCTAATCGAAAAACGATTCCGTGACCGCCCTTTGGATACTCCCATTTAATATTTTGATGTGGACAACCAATCCGACAGCTTCCACACTCATGACACCCTTCATAGCCTACATGCATTCTGATGTCTTCCCATTTATAAATTTCTGCCGGGCAAAAGATCGTACAAATTTTATCTGGACAACTTGTCATACAAATATCAGGATCTTTTACATGAAGATGAGATTTCGTATCAGCGTTAAAGCGAACAAGGTATTGCTTTTCTTCGATAGACTGACCTTTTTTCTGTTCACTCATTATTTAATCACCTTCCAGGCTCGATACATATCTCGAGCGAGTTTCATTTTTTCTTTCCCAGAACCTAAATCACTCCAAACTTTCTTTTGCTTCTCCCATTTAGACATTCCATCAACGGTAAACATTTGACTAGCCGCTTTGTTCAACATCGGAATATACTCGTCAAAGTATTGTGGGAATTTATTAAAGTGATGTGTCGAATCCTTATATTTCTGCATATCCTGACCAACAAACCCAGACATCAATCTCATCCGATACGTATCCAACATATTTTCCGAGAAGTCACCAGCTTGCTTTGCTAACAGAATCGTTTCTGCTGCGTACCGACCTGATGTCATCGCCAAATTGGAGCCTTCACGATGGATGGCATTTACCAATTGGGAGGCATCCCCAATGACAATGACTCCATTACCGACAATGCGCCCCATCGACTTGAACCCTCCCTCAGGAATTAAGTGCGCCAAATATTCTTGGGATTCACTTCCCTGGATATATGGACGAATCATCGGATGGTTTTTTACGTATTCTAGGAGTTCATATGGTTTGATTTTATGCTTAATTAACCCAGAGAGGAGGGTTCCGACACCGATGCTCAGGGAGTCTTTGTTTGTATATAAAAATCCTGTCCCTAAGATTCCTTTGGTGGCATCGCCAAATAATTCAATTGTACATCCTTGGTTTTCTTCAAGATTAAAACGGTCCTCAATGATTTTTTTATCCAGCTTTAACACTTCCATGGTCGCTAAAGCCACTTCATCTGGCTGGTATTCTTTATGGAAGCCCAGTGATTGGGCCAATAGTGAGTTGACGCCATCCGCTAATACCACGACATCCGCATAAACTTCACCGTTCGGTCGATCCGTTTTAACCCCCACAACCTTGCCATCTTCCACGATACATTCTAGAACAACCGTTTCATTGACTAGCACGGCCCCTTGTTCAACGGCTTTACTGGCAAACCACTGGTCAAATTTTGCTCGCAACACCGTAAAATTATTGTAAGGCTCTTTAGCCCACTCCATCCCTTTATACCCAAAGGTTACCGCTGATTCCTTATCCATCATCATGAACCGCTGCTCGACAACCGGACGTTCTAGTGGAGCTTCTTTATAAAATTCCGGAACGATATCCTCCATCATTTTTCGATAGAGGACACCTCCCATGACATTTTTTGACCCTGGATACTCCCCCCTTTCAAGAAGTAAAACCTTCGCTCCGCCTTTTGCTAATTCATGCGCACAAGAAATTCCTGCTGGCCCTGCCCCTACAACGATACAATCAAACTTCTCTGACATGACTAACCTCCTCTCTCGTTAAAGCCTGTTTAAATTGTTGTATTAACATTGGGACAATCTCAAATGCGTCGCCAACAATGCCATAGTGGCAGGCATCAAAAATAGGTGCTTCACTGTCTTTATTAATCGCAATAATTAAACCGGAATTCTTCATGCCGACTATATGTTGAATGGCACCAGAAATGCCAATCGCAATATAAATTTTCGGGGTAACCGTAACCCCCGTTTGACCAACCTGATGAGGATGTTCAATCCAACCTGCTTCAACGACATCACGGCTGGCACCAACAGCGCCACCAAGCGTATTGGCTAATTCGTGAACAAGCTGAAAGCCTTCAGGACTTCCCAACCCTTTTCCACCCGCAACAATAATATCTGCCTCATCGATTCGAACCTTCTTTGTCGTTTCCTTCACAATTTCGAGTACTTTTGTTCGGATGTCTTCTTCTTGTAACGAAATGCTTTCCTCAATGATTCTTCCATTTCGACCAGGTTGAGGAGGTAACGCTTTCAAAACTTTCGCACGGACAGTAGCCATTTGTGGTCGGTATTTTTTACATAAGATCGTGGCCATGATATTGCCCCCAAATGCAGGTCGACTGGCCAATAATAATCCGGTTTCTTCTTCAACGTCTAACTCTGTCGTATCAGCGGTCAACCCTGTTGGTAAATCGGTTGCAACCGCACTCGCTAAGTCCTTTCCGGTTGAAGTTGCACCAAACAGGATGATCTCAGGCTTATGTTTATTCGAACAATCAAGTAGTGCTTTCATAAACGATTCAGTGCGGTAATGCTTAAAAATAGGCTGATCATAGATATAGACCGTATCTGCGCCATACTCGAACACCGTTTGTGCTAATGGCTTAATGTTCTCCCCAATCAAAATCCCAGCCAATTCGACTCCACGTTTGTCCGCAAGTTTTCTCCCAGCACCTAATAGCTCCAATGAAACGGAGGGAATTTCACCATCCTTTTCTTCAATAAAGACCCAAACTCCCTGATAATCTGTAAAATCCATTACACACCCTCCTTTGCTTGAAACAATTCTTTCTTTTCGAGAAGAACAGCTAGTAATTTTTCGACCTGGTCTTGTGGACTGCCCTCTAGAATCTCCCCTCCTTGTGGTTTTGGCGGAGCCCATACCTTCGAAACAATCGTTGGAGATCCCTTTAATCCTAGCTGCTTAATATCAACATCCTCCAAATCATCGACAGACCAAATTTGAGGCTGATATCGGGCTGCTTTTAACATGTTTGGAAATGGCGAATAAGGCACTTCATTAATGGTTTTTTCAACCGAGAATAAGCAAGGTAAACTAGATTGGACGACTTCATAGCCGTCTTCAAGCTTACGATGAACGATCGCCTTGCCTTCTTCTCGATTCACCTCGACGACTTTGTTTACGGATGTAAGCGGTGGGATATCCAGTCTTCTTGCAATTCCTGGTCCTACCTGTCCGGTATCTCCATCAATCGTCATTTTCCCGCAGATAATAAGGTCGACCGGTTTAATTTTAGAAATTTTTTCGATGGCTTTGGTGACTGCGTAACTAGTGGCTAATGTGTCAGCTCCGGCAAAACGACGGTCCGTGATTAAATAGCCCTCGTCTGCTCCTATCTCAATACATTTCTTAATGGCTTTAACAGCTGGGGGTGGTCCCATTGTGACAACGGAAACGGTTCCCCCGTATTTATCTCTTAACCTGACAGCTTCTTCAACAGCATGAGCATCATAAGGATTCAAGATGGCTGGTGCTGTTCTGCGATCCATTGTGTTGGTTTTTGGGTTCATTTTAATGATTTTCGTGTCTGGTACCTGTTTGATACAGGCAACAATATGCAGCATGTGATTCCCTCCTTATTAGGCTCTTCTCCCGGAATTCGGTATTTATCACTGCAAAGGAATTGAATAAATCTAGCCTTATAAAAACCTAAAAATCCTGAAAAAGAGCTAGCAAACCTATTTAAGACCTACTTACTGGCTTGTTTCCATTAAACTCAGCATTTGGATTTTTAAAACAAATGTTATGAAAACAACCTCCCTCTAAAGCTATATGATTGAATCCCTTGGTGGATTATGATGTTGGTACAAACTACAGCAATTATCGTTCTTCCTAGTAAATGTCCCTTTATGCTTGTTTACTTTAGATATATATTAGTGGGCTCCTATAAAAATGTGAATTTTCTGACAAACAATTTCAAAATAATTTTACGTATATCCTTCACATAAGAAACATACATGCACGATTACTCGAATGTAATAAAAATCCCGTTTTAACCAAAGGTCAAAACGGGATTTTCTCTTTGTTTCTTATTTTATTCTTCTGCTGGTAAGTTCTTTTGCTCTGGTAGGGTATCCCAGAAGCTTGTATCTGCTGTTTCAATTGACCCATCTGCAATGGCCCTTACTGTTGAATCTAATGTTTTGATGGTTTGTTTAATCAAATATCCATTGCTCTTTTGTCCAAGAGCATAGGACTCATAAGAGTGATCAGACATCCCGCGCATTTCAAATAGAAGCGTAGAAATGTCATAGCGGAGAGCTGCACCGTTTCGGCCGATATTAGCACCAGTTCCTCCAACATATTTTCCAATATGTCCCCACCCAGTTGGTTCAAGTGTATTATAGACGATGGATCCTAACTTTTTTGAACCTTCCAGAACGTCTGGATCAACATTTGGATTTGTTGGGTAAAGAATCGAGCCGGATACTAGCTCCCCATCTGTTGCACTTCTCGTTCCTTGGTGATGCAGGTCGATCATGTAATCAATATCATATTTTTGGAACACATTTTCATGTAAGACTCTTGCTTCAGGTACCATATCACCTGTTGCTTTATCATGCTCACGGTTAATATCTACACCATCTGCATTATAACGTGTTAGATGGCGGTCTCCGTCTGCAAGATAGTCGTCAAGAGAGAAATTCACATCCCCCATCGCACCATCGGCATTTAACATTGGAATCACAAGTATGTTTACATTGTCTAGCACCCCTTTTGTTTTACCGGTGCCAAGATGTTTGATGAATTCAAGTGCCCCTTCAGTAGTTAACTGCTCGTTCCCATGCTGCTGTGTTAAAAATAAAATCGTTGGGTTTTCTGGGTTGGAGATGTATTTCGCCATATAAATATCGCGGCCCTTCACCGTTTGACCGATGACTTCTAACTCCAACGCCTTCTGCTTCGCCTCTTGAACTTTAAGGTAATCTACCATGCTCTCATATGTATGTAAGATTGATGTCTGGATAGATCCTCCAACATTGGGGCCGTTCCCAACGGCACCAACAGGAAGACCAACTGCTGTCACTGCCCCAAACGCCATTAAACCTGATAAAGAAATTGATAACACCTTCTTTTTCATACTCATCCACATTACCTCCAGCTTTTTTTGATTTCTAGTAAAAGAAATCTCTTATCTATTATTCTATAGGGAATATTTGGATGAGATAAATAGAGGAAACTACCCATTCTTTAGACAAATTTCGATTTGAGAAACAGGTGAAA
>Ga0181465_100056_pt2 | contig 24760 bp, 23 predicted proteins | sample InSIn3gowninarea_FD_119076 | JGI IMG/M metagenome (GOLD analysis project Ga0181465, IMG submission 119076) | Clean room microbial communities from NASA Spacecraft Assembly Facility at Jet Propulsion Laboratory, Pasadena, California, USA -... ... | reverse complement strand
GCTGAGACTCCTAATCATTGGTGTGCCTGAATTTGGTCCGAAGCTGGCGTTTTGAATACCAGAAATATGACTAAGTGTTTCACCAATGGTAGTAGATTTTATGAGCTGCAGTTGTTTTTTAGAAATCTCAATCAGGGCCGGAGGACTGTACTTGATATACCCCCTGATCAGCACATTCTTAAGGGTATCAGTTGCAATGGTATCTGCTCTTTTTTTGTGCTGTGCATAAGCCTGAGAGGAAATAGTAAAAACAAAAAGTAAGGCAGCAAGTGACTTGAAAGGGCTAAACAACATATTTTGGAAATTGAGGCATCTATTTTTTTACAGCCGCAAAGATAGAAACGGAAAGTGCAAATGCAACAATATCGCAATAAATAAAGCAACTTAATTGCATTTGTGGTTTCTAAAAAATACTTTTGCCCAAAATTTATAATATGAACATGTTAAAAAACTACGCTAAGTTGATGTTATTGTCTGGTCTGATCTTGTCGTTCGCCAGCTGTAAAAAAGATGCGGAAACACCGCTGAACACTGTCGAAATCGGCCTGCCTGCAAATTATTCCATAGTGTATGGCGATGATCAGGAAATAACCCTGCCTTCAAACATTCTGAATGCAAGTGATGTGCAGGTATCGTTCGATTTTAGCGAGGTGCCGAATCCGCAGATAGGGGCTTCATCAAGCCTGCATGACAAACTGGGAAAAGCCATCCTGTTTGATAAATCAAATGGAAAGATAAAACTGATATCTTCCCTGCTCTATCCGAATGACGCTGTTTCTTCAATGAATGGCACAAAGCTTCCATCTACCTACAAAATCGAAGTAAGCGCGAGTTCCAAATCCGCAGGTTTCCAGGGAACGCAGACCCTGGAGTTCAAAATTGTTCCTGCAAAGCTTAACATCAAAGGACTGGACAATCAGACAGCAATTCCCTTCGCTTATGTGCTGTATGGTGATGTGGCTAACTTCGAGCTGGAAGCTCCTGCTAATATGATGGAAGGCACAAGCTGGGATATCGACAATAGGACGGCAGTTGGCACTGATGTTTCTATGCTCAATAATCAGCTGCGCTTCCCAGCAACAGCAGGGGATCCGGCCAAAAAAACTGAAAAGGCTTATGACGTTGTTCCTGCATTAAAAAAAGATGGATTTACTGTCGCTTCAAGATCTTTTAGGGTATTCTTCATTCCGCAAATCAAATTTTTCTACGGAACATACTACTCTGATCTTGACCTGACCTTGCTTTTTAATAATATCCATATCGCCCTATCTAATGGTTATGTGTCTTCAATACCAACACTTTATCCTGAAAAATATAAATCCACTTTTAGCCTGACTACCATTGAAAAGGATGGCAAGCTATTTTCAGCTCCAACTGGAGTTTTTAGCATCAATGAAAAAACAGGATCGATCACGGTAACCAAAAATACTTCGCTTACTGCAGGAGCATATAAATTTACAGTGAAGGCAGTTACCACTACTGGTCTGGAGTTCTCGACCACATTGACCTTAAATATGTCGGAGGGATAAACCCTTAATAGTTAGTTCCTCTTTAAAAAAGGCTATTACACAATAGTGGATGACTCCATCTTAAGAACAGGAGAAAAAACACCAAACGAAATGTTACTTTTTAAATTCTGGGTGGTTAATGATTAAGCAGGGAAGAGTGGTTCCTTTCCTGCTTTTATTTTTATATAAGTAAACTGTCACAAAAAAATAATGAAAAATATCAAGATAACTGAGTATTTTAATGCAACTTTGTAGCAATGAAAAAGCAGTTGGTCTCTTCTTATACCACAACGCATCGGTTCCTGTCGATGTTTCTTGTCATGCTTTTTCTTTCTATATCTATCTTACAGCTTGCGCATGTTCATAAGGCATCTGATACTGAGAAGGAGAATATTTCATCCTATTCTGTGTCTGCCCCCATGGAACTGCGGTGCTGGTTAAACCTGCGCACATATTGTTAATGCCTTTAATCAGCAGTATAGATAACGGTATACGTTTGAATTCAAATTCTAAAGATCTTGATTATGAGATGTTATGTCTCAAGTTTCAGATAAAGAAAGTTGGGGTCAGACTTGAAATGTTCCCAATCTGCCTTGCACATCTCCAACGTCCTAAGTATTTCCTTTTTGGTGGAGTCGGCCAGATTGTCAAATCCGTTTGCAACTTCGTCTTCTTTTGCCACCGCGGTCAGCTCTTCTAAATAAACCTTAATGTTATAGCACATAGTGGCCTGTCCGGTAACCACCAGTAGTTGTAGCATTTTTGCTAGTTTTTCGTCTTCGGTAAACCAAAGCGTGGTGCCAAACTCCGATGCCTGTTCTACGACTTCTTTCAGCTTGGTACCTATTTCCTGGGTATAGTCCGACTTTGGATGTTTGGCCTTCCAGTCTTTCTCGGTCAGTTCCTTAATGAGCGTAGTTGATCTGCGAAAATCATAATTTGGATGCTCGTAGAGCCTTTTGTAATTAAGTCTTCTGATTACCTTCAAAAAAATGACAGAGAGTAGTGTCATGAGGGATTTGGCCCTGTTCACCAAAAGTGGCTCTGCACGGTGAAAGGAAAGCTCACCTAATTTAAGTTTGGATAACTTTTCGAAATAGAACGCAGGGATGAGTTCAAAGGCCTCTCTTTTGACTTGCTCATATCTGGATTTTGCGGACTTTGTAATCTTGATCTTGATGCAGAACAAAATGATGGCTATCAATGAAAATGCAAGGCATACACCCGTAAAAATACTGTCCGAGTATCCCCAGAGCAAAGGTAGAAGTAGTGAAAGTATACATGCCAAAACAAGGTACAGATCAATTTTTTTGATCATAGATTTTCCTTTTGCGCGAATTTGGTTTAGGGTCAAAGACTTCCAGTCTCCTGTCTTTGGCTTTTCGATGAATGGAGCATAGGCACTCATGTCGGGCGAGGCAACGTCCGATACGATTACCAGATCGAAGTAGGGGATTTTCATTCCACCCTTGTACATCATTATGCTCTCAACGCCCTGATTGTCGTAGATCCCACCGTCCATAATCCCGGTAGGAGTGATGTGCTGCTTCTGGTTTTCTGTTTTTATTTGTTCCAGCATCGGCGCCGCTTCATGGATATAATCGTCTGGCCATAATAACGGCTCGAAACCTCCTGGGAAACACGAAGAGGATGCAATGATGTCGGAAAGCTTTATTTCCTTCGCTGTTTCTTTTGGGATGCGGAAGGCATCATTTCCGGTTTTAAGGTGGGAATCAGGATTTCTGAAGCGAAAATTGATGGCATTGGAGAATTCGGTCGCATTAAAGACCACTGATTTCAGATGCCCTTTCATCTGGTCCAGCGCTTTCAACGTTGCGCCACCGGTGAAATGCTCATCATATTGCTCGGCAAAGGCATTGATGAGGTTTTTTGCCTTGCATTTGTTTTTTAGTTCACTTTCTGGATTGAGCATTTCCAAGCCGCCAGCTACCAGGTCGATTGTCCCGAGTTTTTGGATTAGGAATTGATAACATTGTTCAAAAGATTTTCCATTTTGAAGCATCAGTGTATAGACTACGCCCGGAATGGTTCCACCAGAAACAGTCGAAATCATTTCTACTTTTTGCAACAAGGGTAATTTGTTGTATTGCAAGTGATTGAGATAGGCCATTCCACCCAGGTGGAAACTGGCAGCACGGTATCCGCCACCGGACAAACTAAGTGCGATTTTTTCAAGAGGGTTGCCTGGTACCTGTCCGGGTACGAAAGAAGTTGTTGTTTCGGTATTTGCCATGTCTGTTTAGTTTTTTGCCCAGATTGGAGAAGTGATGATCTGATCGCCGTCATTTTGCGTTATCTTCAGAAAGAAATAGTAGGCTGTTCCCGCCTCTACCTGAAATTTTTCGTTGAGTGTAGCAGTTGTAGAAACAGCTAATCTCTTTGGAGCAATCCCGCTACCCGGTATGCCATAGATCAGTTCGATGGACTTTACGGAATCGCCTGCATCGTCATCACTAATATTGGCTTTTATTTCAAGGCCCGATGCCTGCTTTACGTAGCCGCCCAATGGTTCGCCGTTGATGGTAAAGTCTACTTTGGTGTTCCAGTCCTGGGTAGCATAGAACCTGTTCGCCCGATAAGCATCAACTATATCAGCCTCAGTAAGGGATTTCGCCAATAAAGCGGTTCGTGATGCCGTGTGTCTTCCAAATGTTGTATTGTGGTTATCGTGGTCCATGGTCGGTCCTACAATATATCCTTTAGCTAGTAATGTTGTATAGTAGGAATAAAAAGCCAGCGGCCTTTTTACCGAATAGTCCGTTAGTTTTGAATCATATTGCCCAGTGGTGATCGCGACACCGCAGATGGCCTGGTCGGCGATGAGTGAATATGGCTTTCCTTTTAGTCCATTGAAATGGTCGGGATCCGGGTGGGCCAGGGTAGCAAAGCTATTTGGACTGGAAGCGATTGTTGTGAACAATGCGGTATAATCAAACTGAGGATTGAAGATGTCATAGTTGCCGTCTTCCCATCCAATCAATTTGTCTATCCCATAGATCAATACATGACCACCATTTTTTATGACCCCGTATTCCATGCCATAAAGTGCCACAAACTTACCTGCTTCCGTAGCTTTTTTTGCCTGGCTGATGCCAAGAATATAGTTGGACTTTGATTTCATCCCGGCCTGTCTATGGTTGTGCTCGGAGATCCCGAGAAAATCAAGGTGACTGGTCTTCTTGGCATAGTTATAGGCTTGCTCAGGGGTTTTTACGTTACTGCTGAGACTGTCCTTGGTGCCATCTGAATAGGATGTATGCGAATGGATGTTGCCAAAGTAGATGTTGTAGGTTTGTTGTGCATAAGCGTTGAAGCTGAATACTGTGGCGGCCGTCATAATAACGGCTGCAGAGCGCAATTGTAGTAATTTCATGAGAGCGAAATTTAAATGTTTGACGCTAATTTGGTGAAATTAATTTATAGTTGCAAGAGTTTTTATTGTTCATTATCAATAAGTTGAATCAGATAAGGATGTGTGGTTGAGCAAATTTTAGTAGTGGTGCATAAAATAGATAATAGTAACTGTCTGGTCTTCCAAAAGATCATGTTCGCTAATACATTATTGATAAAAAATAGATAAGTTAGTGGCGCCACGATTATATATGATCAAGTATCTACTACTTTACAGAAATGCATAAACATGAGTTTTTTAGAAAATAAAACAGTATTAATTACCGGTGCTACCTCAGGGATTGGCCGGGCAGCCAGTATCGCATTAGCTTCACAAGGAGCCCGGATAATCATACTGGCACGTAATTCACAGAAAGCGGAAGAACTTATAGCAGAACTTCCTGGTCAGGGCCATTTATTCTTTTTATGCGATATGATGTCTATAGCTGAAATTAAGAGCGTAGCCGAGCGGGTAAAATCTTCAATAAACCGGCTCGATATTTTGGTAAATAATGCCGGAACCTGGTTTAACGAAAGGCAGCTTACTGCTGAAGGGCAGGAAAGAACGTTTGTCGTTAATTATCTGGCTTATTTACAGTTATCTATACAGTTGAAAGACTTGTTGTTAAAAAGTGAACACCCGCAAATCATTAATACTGCTTCCTTTTATCATAAGCAGACTTTCAATGTTAATGATATTCAACTGCAACATGGCTACTCAATGAGTAAAGCTTACGCTTTGTCTAAACTTTACGTCATTTTGATGACCAGAGAGATGGGCCGAAGGTGGAAAGCTGATCGAATTGTGGTGAATTGTTTCGATCCGGGATCGGTCAATTCTAACTTTGGAAGAGGTCAGAGCGGCTGGATGGAACCATTATTGCGATTTCAGAAGCGTTTATTCGGAAAAACACCATTGGAAGGTACAAAGCCACTTATTCATTTAGCCACATCAATTCCTGATTTAGCTGTAACCGGGCAGTATTTTCAGGATACTAAAGTGGCCGAGCCTTCAAAAAACGCACTGAATGATACGTATGCAGTTCAGCTATGGGATTATAGTCTTGAACTGCTGCAAAAAATTGACGTTGCAGTATCCGCAAATACTCAAAGCCGGGTTCAATTTTTATAATTCGCTGTATCGTAATTTTTTGAACGGATAAAAAAAATGAATAATATAATAAGGTAAGGCATGCAAAAAAGTACGCCTGGCCAGGGCTGATCCCACATCGCAAATAGTGCAAACAATACTATTAAGCCCGGTAGCAGGAAAAAACTTAGCGCCCTGTACAGGCTGTTAGTGCTAACCTGTTCTTTAAGATTCAGTAAAATGGTAAAGCTTCCCAGAAAAAGACAGAGATTAATACCGATAGCGATACCATAAGGGAGGTTTCTAAAATCTGAATCTGCTTTACCGAGCAGGCCCGTGGATTGCAGCACAAACACACCGCCCAAGCTAAAAACTGAGGCGATGATAAAACAGAAAACAATTATTTTAAAGTATTTCATAATTTGACGAGTAATTTTAATTCGATATCGGGCCAGCATAAACAGATGTAAATGCTGGCACAAAGTAGATATTTTAAATTAGATGGCAAATATTGGTTTCAATCACCTTTACTTAAAGCAAGGGAAGGAGCTTCTGTACTATAAACTCCTCGAAGGTTGTAGCTGTAGATGCCTCGATAGTGCGGGGTGTAGCATAAGCCCCATTTGGATCGCCCAGGGCAGCAAATAAATCCATCAATTCCTGCTCTACGCGCTTAGATACGCCCCAGCTACTTAACTGCGCTTTTACTTCTTCACCAGATTGCTGTACATATTTCACTGGATTACCTATCAGGGCGGATAAGCGGGATGCCGCCTGCGCTAAGGTGATATTTTCAGGGCCCATGAGGTTTAATTTCCAATGTCCTGCCCAGGTTTCATCCAGCAGATAGCGCGTTGCCGCCTCAGCAATGTCATCTGCAGTAATAAAAGGAATATCATGGTCGCTGTCAAAAGGAAAAGCAAAAGTTCCTTTCTCGGTGATATCTTTAGCCTGTAGTATAAAATTCTCCATGAAATAACCTGGTCTTAAAGCTACTACGCTGGCATCCAGCTCGTCAAAAGCGACTTCCATCGCCCCACAATAACTTACGGTTCCCAGATTTGGTGTAGTGCTCGCACCAAGCGAAGAAATAAGAACAACTCTTTTAATTTTGTTTTGCTTCACGGCAGCAATACCTGCATCTGTCACTTTTTTATACCATTCACTTAAACCAGGTTTGTCAAGTACCGGCGGAACAAGCCATAACAAAGCTTCCGCGCCTTCGGTTGCTGCAATCACCTCTTCCGTATTACTGATGTCTGCCACTCTTGCCAATCCACCATCAATGTTCAAATCTTCTAACCTTTTCAGGTTTTGACCCAGCAACAAAGTTGTTGCTCCATGCGCGCTTATTTGTCTCGCTACACTGCTGCCTATATTACCTGTAGCAGCTGCAATTGCTATTTTCTTCATATTGCTTTATAGATGTTTGTCAATGATCTGCTGAGCTTGCTCTTTTTTCATCAAAGTGGTTAAAACAGGGAACACATTCCAATACTCCTTATAGTAAATGAACTTTCCATTTTCTAATCTAAAGTTGACCACATAATCTTGTTGATACAATGCACCTGTTGCAGGAACTGTTGTTTCGCCGTGAAATTCTGCCCAGTAGGAATCCGGCTCTTGTAGTGGATAAACAATTACTCCTGTGAATATAATATCCGGCATATCTCCAAGGATATTATCCAGATGTTTTCTATAGTCATCCATCGTTAGTTGATGAGGCGTCCCTAGTGATTTCGCATAAGGATATTCTACCGTCGCGCCTGGATTAAAAAGCGTTAAAACAGTTTCAGTATCCTTGTTAAAAGCATTGAGTAAATTCAGCAAAATCTGGTGACCAGTTGTATTTTCCGTTGTCATAATTCTTAGGTTTATGTACAAAAGTAAAGTCCACATGGTATCTTTGCAATAAGGCACCTGTAAGTTGCATAAGCACTTTAAAGTAATATATGGACGGAATGATAAAAGAGCAGCGAGAAAAAAATGAAAATTATTTTAAGTTACAGCAATCTTTACTACTGAAATCCAGTCTGGATGAAAGTTGTATCCTGAATCAGTCGTTAACGCTCATTGCTAATAAGTGGACATTACTCATCCTGATGGCATTAATGCAGGGCAGTAAACGCAGCAGCGAATTACTTCGGCAAATTAAGGGCATTTCGCCAAAGATGCTTAACCAAACGCTAAAGATTTTAATGAATTATGGCATGGTAGTCCGAACTGTTTTTCCGGAGGTTCCACCAAGAGTAGAATATGACCTGACAGAATTTGGTATAAGTACCGCAGATCCATTAATGGCCCTGTTAAACTGGTCGGTCTCATGGGAGGAGCAAGTAACAAAGCTGTATAAACAAACTTTGTAAGGTTCGCAATATAGCGGTTTTCTACCTGTTTATCCCGATAAACACAATTTATTTGATATTTATCCTAAGCTTTTTCTTTGTTCCATGCGGCGATATAAGCTAGCAATGGGCAAAGGCTTTCCCCGTATGCTGTGAGTGCGTACTCTACCTTTGGTGGAACCTCATTGTACTGTTTACGGCTAATTAAGCCGTCAGCTTCCAATTCTCTCAGTTGTTCAGTTAATACCTTTCGTGATATACCGGGTACGCGGACATTAATTTCCCCAAAACGCCTGGCATGCCTGGAAAGCACTTGCAAAATAATGATTTTCCACCGTCCTCCCAGCATAGCAATCGTTTCTATAGCGGGGCATTGAGCATGATCTGAGTTATTTTCCATAGTTACATTAAGGTTACCACTTTTTGTGCTGTTAACAAGGGGAGAAGGTGTTTTGTAATCTCGATTTCAGTTTCTTTGCCTGACAAAAATAATTGATTATTTATCTAAAACAAAAACTATGATTTTAGTAACTGGTGCAACTGGTAATTTAGGCAAGGCCACCATTAATTCTTTATTGAACAGCGGCATAGCTGCACACAATATTGCTGCTTTGGTAAGAGATGAGTCCAAATCGGCAGATTTTAAATCAAAAGGCATTCAGGTTAGGATGGGTGACTATCAGAATTTTGAGTCTTTAAAAAGTGCCTTTGAGGATGTGGACAAGCTCCTGTTGATCTCTTCTTCATCGCATATCACGCAACGGTTTGAGCAACATAAAAACGTAATTGATGCTGCGAAGGAAACTGGTGTTGGGCATATCATTTATACCAGTTTTGATATGAAAGATCTGCGTGGAAGCATCATGTTTGGGGATGTGCAATACCATGCAGACACAAGTGATTATCTGAAACAGATAGCTGTACCATATACTTTGCTGGATAATACACTGTATGCTGACCTGATCCCTATTATTGCGGGAAAGAACATATTGGATGAAGGTATTTCCATCCCCGCCGGCGATGGTAAAACACCTTTTTTACCGATAACAGAAATGGCTGAAGCTATAGCTGCTGTACTGACTACTTCGGGTCATGAAAACAAAGAATATGTAATCGCCGCAGAAACTGCTTACCCCTTCGCTGAGATTGCTGACATGCTATCAGAAATCACAGGGAAAAGGGTAGCTTATCACCAAACTGACGTTGCCTCATACGTTGCACAGCTGGTACAGCTCGGGGTTGCTGCAGATGATGCAGCGTATTTGTCAAGGTTTGCCGGAGCGATAGCTAAAGGGGAATTCGAGACCAATAAAAGTGATGTCAGACATTTACTAGGCAGAAGTCCGATGTCCTTAAAAGATTTTTTAAGCAGTAAATACGGTAAATAATTCAAAGAAACTGATAGCATAGCGTTAACATCCGGAATGGGCATTAACCGCTACGGATATTAATGCTATGCTATCTTAGCAAGATGATTTCAGCGCGTTGCTGTAGGTTCTATACGGGGATAAGTTATGCTGGATATTGCATATATTTCTTACAGTAAAGCTATTGCGAACAACAGTAAATTTGAAAATCCTTTTCAGAGCATCAGCACCAGTATTGCCACGTTGAACACCGCAGCTATGACCATACAGGTGTACCAGATGATCCTGTTTTTTGTTTGCTGATCAAGAGCATACATTTTATAGCAGAAAATGGCGCAGCCAAAACAGAAGACTTCTATAAAAAAGTAAAAAACCAGGCTAATGTAAATCCAGGTTTTATCTGTTGCATATATTAAAACATCATAGTAATAATCAAATTTCACCTGTGGTTGTATGGCTGACTTCAGGTAAAAGAAATCAACTTTTACAGCGGGATCATTCAACTTAACCAGGTCATTTTTGAAAACATAGAAATCTACTGCCTGACCTTTAGGCTGCTGATCATCGCTGCCATCTTTAGATGCAGACAGCGCATCAATGTTTTTGCGGGCAGGATTGAATACCGGCGATTTATATGACCGGTAAAAGGAGGCATGGTAAGGCGCAATTATCAAATTATAGCTGAGATGACGTTTGCTGCGACTTTCCTGGAGCGAGTCTATTCTGCCTTCTGTTTTTATAAGAGAATCGCTGATCTGTGAAACATAACCAAAAAGACCTGTGGTAAAGAGCACTGGAAGCAGCAACAAAGCAATCAGTGCCAGGGTGAATTTAGAGAGATTACCGGATGGTTTGTACATCGTACCGCTCACCACAACTTCCGCGTTCTGTCCCGGAATATTGAGAAATTCCAGATTCACAATCGTACCACTAACCGATCTCATTTTGCCAAAAGCGCCCTCAAAGTGGAGAGTGATCGGCTGATGAACATAGGTTGCTGCATCATTATTTGCAAAAGACAAGGGGGAGCCCAATAGCGGTTGCCGGAACCTGAGTTCAAAAAACCTTTGGTCATGCAGTTGCTGGCCATAGCGAAAGCTGTGAACTTCGGGAATGACTATGTTTTTTATAACAACACTAATGGGGCTTTCCGGCATAGAGGTTAAATGTAATTGTTTTTTCTTTACTGATGATCCATATTTATTCGTTCACAGGAGTGGTTTGCCTTAGGATTCAATGATCAGAACGAATTTACTAAATCAGTGATGAAAATTAGATCAGGAGTGCGGCTTCTTTACTTTTATTTTTCTCCTTTTCAATTTTCTTATCACCCCATTCCTTCAAATGAGTGATAAAGGGGATAAGTTCCTGTCCGGTTTCTGACAAAGAATATTCCACCATAGGTGGTACCTGATGATAGACTTTTCTGATAATCAATTCATCTTTTTCCAATTGCCTGAGGGTTTGTGTCAGCTTTTTAGTAGTTACATCTGCCAGAATTCTTCCCAGCTCTCCAAAGCGTATAATTTAATGTTCATTCAAAGACCATAAAATCCTGCCTTTATATTTTCCGCCGATCCTTCTGAATGCATAATCAACTGAACACGTTGGTGAATCAGAAAATTTCCTCGTCATTTTTGCCATTACATGAATATTAAAGCTTTGGGAACATTAATTTACTGCGCCGTTAAGGCAGGGGTTGATAGTATTGCAAAAACACTGGCGAAGGAACTCGGCGCTAAAAAGATAAGAGTGAATACCAATTGCACCGGGTATGACAGAATCTGAAGGCTCCACGGCTGATGGCAGACCGGGAAGTGCGATGGAGAAATATTTTCTCGAGCAGACACCTCTGGGCCGCATTGGTTTGCCGGAAGATATTGCAAAAGTTGCAGTTTTCCTGGCTGCTGAAGATGCCGGTTGGGTGACCGGGGAAAGAATTACTGTTGCGGGTGGTTTATTGTAAGTGATCAACTTTTCTCAAATGTATTCATGATGCATTTGAGAAATTTGCTTGTTTTGTTTACAACCTGAATAATTCTGCTTGATAACCTTTTCAGCTATGGATTGGTTAGGCAATACGCATGCATACCATCAGATAATTATAAAATGAATGACACGTACCAAGACTAAAGTATGATTAGATTATCATATAAAACCATCATATTTATGGTAAAATTTGATGCTTATTTGCAAAACAGATACAATGAAGAAGATCGCGTTAAAAACTATTGCCTTTCTGCTCGTTCAATTTAGCGGGACCTTAAAAGCACAGGACCTGAGCCAGCAAAACGAGATTTTCTGGCATACCAATACCAATAGCGGTATTACATGGGATATCACAGGCGAAAAGCGATTGCCACATGACGATAATATAGAAATGTCTGGTTCAATGGTCTCCGGTATTATCAGGTATAAAGTGAGCTCCGATAAGGGAGTGGATATCAAAAGGGATGTGATTTTTCCGCAACTTCGGAAATATAGCAAATCAAATGAATCCATGTACCGGGCTTATCTGCGCGCTGAATATGACGACAGTATTTTACCAACGATAACCCTGACCCAAAAAAAATATGAAGTTGGAAAACTGGATTCTGTTCGGATAAAGGGCAAAATCCAATTTTATTTTAAAGAGAACGAGGGCATTCAAGTCATAAGATCATTTTTTCCATCAATGGATAAACGGGTTTTTGTGGAGAAATGGACGTTGATCAATGTTAGTTCACAGCCCAAAACAATAGAGATTGGTGCTACCGAGCTTAGTCAGAACGAAGCAGGCTGGCATGGACGATATCATAGAAGAATAACTACAGATGCAAAAAGTAATGTCATTATTGCCCCGGGAGACAAATATGAATTCGGAATTTTCTTTACAGCGACGCTGAATGACGAATATCAACCTGAAAAATCTCTGGTTGCAGTAGAGCACAGCCGGGATTTATTTTTAGATAGTATTTCGAATAACCTACAGCTCATCTCGCCTGATAAAGTGCTCAATACTTTATTTTTCTTTTCAAAGATCCGGGCTGCCGAAAGTATATTTAAGTCGCGCCTTGGCCTGATACATTCTCCTGGTGGCGGAAATTATTATTTGGGTATCTGGGCTAACGACCAGGCCGAATATAGCGGTCCGTTCTTCGCATATTTAGGCTATCAAACGGGTATGCAGGCAGCAATGAATACTTACCGGATCTTTAAACAGAATATACCTGAAGATGGCAGCAAGATGCCTGCATCTTTTGAACTTGATGTAACTTTTCCTTTTGGGGAATATGACAGGGGAGATGCAGCAATGATTGCCTATGGAGCTACCCATTTTTTATTGGCATCAGGAGACAAAAACAAAACCAGGGAAATCTGGCCTCTAATTGACTGGTGCCTCAACTATTCTCAAAAAAGACTCAACCCAGATGGTGTAGTTGCATCTGAAAGTGATGAACTTGAAGGAAGGTTCCCTTCAGGAAAGGCCAACCTTTCGACTTCTTCGTTATATTATGGTGCATTGATACAAACTGCGAACTTGGCTCAGGCGATGAATATGGAGCCGGATTTAGTTAAAAATTATAGAGAACGCGCCAGTCAATTGTCTAAAGCAATTGAACATTACTTCGGTACCAAAATCGGGGGATTAGATACCTATAAATATTATCAGGAAAATACAACGCTAAGAAGCTGGATATGCTTACCCTTAGTGGTGGGTTTAAACACAAGGAGGGATGCCACACTGGATGCACTTTTTAATAAATTATGGTCAACGAATGGTGTCGTTACCGAATTAAAGGCAAATCAGCATGAAGCGAATGTTTTTTGGGATAGGGGAACATTGTATGCTTTCAGGGCCGCTTTTAAAGCCGGGGCCGCAGATCAGGGTTTAGAGCGGTTAACTGCTTATTCAAAGATGCGTTTAACTGGATTCCGTGTTCCATATGCTGTTGAGGCCTGGCCAGAAAACGGAATGGCCCATTTATCTGCTGAAAGTGCTTTGTACTGCAGGATCTTCACAGAAGGTCTGTTAGGTCTCGAGCCTATTGGCTTCGATACTTTCAGTTTAAGGCCTTCTTTGCCCGCCAGCTGGAACTTCTTAGAGATAAAAAATATACATGCTTTCAATAGTATATTTGATATTCGCTTAAAGCGGGAACGAGATAAAGTAAAGCTGGTAGTGGCTAAAAACGGTAGAATTTTGTTTAGTAAAATAGTGAAAGATCAAACCGAGGTAAAGATTCACATCAACTGACACCAACCTTTTTAAACAAACAGGTAATCTTTATTGCGTAAAGCCTGCCGCTGATCTGCTTAGGCGCGGCTTTGTTTGCCTTAGCTGTGCTGGCATGCATTACTGACGGGTTTAATGATTTTTCCTCAACTAAATGATGCTCTGAATGCTAATGGCGAAAGATTGGTTTTCGCTTTAAATAACTTACTGAATGACTGTGAGTGCTCGAAGCCCAATTGATAGGCAATTTCGCTCACTGATAAGTTTGTTGCAGCAAGCTGTTGTTTAGCCTTCTCAATCAACTTCTCATGGATATGTTGCTGTGCGGTTAGCCCTGTGAGCGTTTTCAGCAGTCCGCTTAAATAATCAGGCGATACGTGAAGATGCTCCGCAAGATAACTGACGGTTGGTAATCCACCATTCATGGCGTTCGAATCATTGAAATACCCTACAAGCTTTTCATTTACGCGATCCAATAGCTCATGACTGGTTTTCCTTCTGGTCATGAACTGGCGCTGGTAAAAGCGGTCCGAATAGTTCAGTAACGATTCCATCTGGGTGATGATGATGTCATGGCTAAACTTATCCAGATTGTTTTGGTACTCCTGCCTGATGTTATTGACGATCTGCATAAGGGTCGCTTCTTCCTTATCTGAAAGGAATAAGGCTTCATTAACCGCATAATCAAAAAAACCGTACTGTCCGATCTTTTTAGCTAAAGGGGTGTTCCAGAGAAAGTCGGGATGGACAAGCAGCAACCAGCCTGATTGCTCGGGGCTTGCGTATTTCTGCGGATCGAAAATACTGATCTGGCCGGGCGACATAAAGCTGAGTACACCTTCGTCGAAATCATATACCTGCTGCCCGTATTTGATCTTCACCGGCGATTTGAACCCCCTTTTAAGAGAAACGTTATAAAATCCATTGATCACACTACCCTGTATACCTGCTGGTATATGCTCAAAAGGTTTGATATCAATAACGCTGATCAGCGGATGGTCTGGTGCAGGGGCTCCCAGTAACTTATGAAAATCACTGATCGTTTTGATCTGGTATGGCTGGCTTTTTTCCATGATGCAAGTTGACTATTTATTTTGATAAATTTTCGACCGCCTGTGCTACGGCTTGTTTATAGGATAGCGGTTTGCGCGGCAATAGTTTCCTTATTGCCGATGGATCACCAATAAGATCTTCGCCTAATCCACCAAGTGCTCCTTTGATAGCGCCTTTGGGAGATCTTGCTATGCGTTCGATCAGTGGTGCAGCAAAGCGTAAAAGGCCTAAGGGAATATGGATCTTTTTGGGATGAGCATGACCAACAACGTCTGCTGCTTCATCGATCAGCTGGTCACCTGTTAAGACATCATCACTGCCCACTTCATAACATTGTCCATAAGCTTCCGGTTCATTCAACACACCTATCAGGTTATAAACTAAGTCGTCAATGGCGATGCAGCGAAATCTGTTACGCCCGTTCCCTATTACAAAAGCGGTGTTTTTTTGTGAATTTGCCAATACCATATTGAATCCCTGTCCGCCAATGCCTACGATCATGCCCGGCTGGATCACCGTCACATCCAAACCACTGTTTAAAAGATATTGTTGTGTTTTCCAGCGACCACCAGTCCAGGTATTGCTCGTATCAGCTGAGATACCGAGAGAGGTAACGTAGACAAGTCGTGACACATGGTGGAGCTTGCAGCCTGCTACAATATTTTGGAGCGCATTCATTTCAATATCCATAAAACCAAGCGCTGATGTGCTTTTTTGCTGCGGTGCAAGGGTATGAATGGAAACGTAAACGGAATCTATCGACTCCAGCGCCTGTGCTACAGTCGTGGGATCTGTGAAATCACCTTTCACAATCTCGCAGCCGCGTTGCGCTAATGCTGCTAATTTCTCCGGACTGCGCGCAAGGCAGCGTACGGTATAACCTTCTGATACTAACTGGTTGGTTAAATAACCGCCAATAAATCCTGATGCACCAATGACTAAGATCTTTTTCATAATTAATTTGTTTGATAATGTAAAGGTCTTTACAAAACAGGTGTAGAATGTGACCAAATCAGGTTAAATTGTAGCCGAAATCGATACATCGTAATTGACGCATTATGCTGCAACCAAAAACCAGAAGAAATATTAAACGGGTGATTCCTTTCGGCGTATTATGGTTGATTTTCAGCCTGATCTATGCCATGCTGGAAAAAGGGATTATTGGGAACCTGGACCATTATCCTGCTACTGGCGTGGATTATAATTTTGCCAGAAACATTTTTGTAATTCCCTTATCAGGCCTGGTGATGGGAATGCTGACCGGGATTCTGGAGATCGGTTATTTTAGTAAGTGGTTCATTAAAAACAGCTTCGCTAAAAAGATCGTCTTCAAATCCTTTATCTATTTGTTTATAGTTGTTGTGTTTCTTATCATTATTACCTTCATCAATACCTTATATACGTATAACGTACATTCTATCAAAAATCTCGCCTCTCCATCCTGGGCATTTTTCACTGACTATGCTGTGATTGGTATCATAGTATACATTGCTGCAATAATTGTGATTACACAATTATACGCTGAATTTAGCCAAAGCATTGGGGTGGGCACATTGAGTAATTTTTTCTTAGGCAAGTACCATCATCCGGTAGAGGAAGAGCGGATATTTATGTTTCTGGATATGAAGTCATCCACTACAATTGCAGAGAATCTGGGACATGTGAAGTACTTCCAAATGTTAAAAGAATATTTTTTTGATCTCTCTGTCGCTGTGATTGATTATGGTGGCACCATCTACCAATACGCAGGTGATGAGATGATCATCAGCTGGAAATTAAAAGACGGTTTAAAAAATTATAACAGTATTGAATGCTTTTTTGCGATGAAACGAGCTCTGGAAATGCAGGCTGAAAAATATAACAGCCAGTTTGGATGTTTACCGGAGTTTAAAGCGGGTTTGCATTATGGTATGGTCACTGCCGGGGAGATTGGCTCGCTTAAAAAAGAAATTATTTTCACCGGAGATGTGCTGAATACTTCGGCAAGGATTCAGGGACTTTGCAATCATTACAATGCTGGTTTACTGGTGTCGGATGATCTTGCTAAAGTACTGCATCTCCCGGCCATCTATGCCATCACATCGGTGGGAGAGACCCTTCTTAAAGGACGGAGTAAGCCCATGGAACTATTTGCTGTTTCAAATTTGTAAGCCACATGGCTGAGACAAATGAAATTGAATAGGATCCATGTCTTTGGAACATAAATTGTATAAAGCTACTCTGTCTCGATTATGCAATCGATAAGCAAGTCTGAATGACTAATTAATCTACCATTTGAACATATGATGCAGGAGTCTTTTAACTATAAGATCGAAAATATAAATGATATAGATACGCCAGCGTTAGTGCTTTATCCTTCCATCATAGCGCGTAATATCCAGCACCTGATTAAGTTATGTGGTAATGTAAATCAAATCAGGCCCCATGTAAAGACGCATAAATGTCCTCAGGTAGTTCAGTTATTATTGAAGGCGGGGATAACAAAATTCAAATGTGCAACGATTGCTGAAGCGGAAATGTTAGCAGCTGTTGGCGCGGCGGATGTGCTACTGGCTTATCAGCCTGTTGGCCCTAAAGTAAGAAGATTTATATCGTTGATGCAAAAGTATCCGGAATGTATTTTTAGCTGTTTAATGGATGATGAATTAGCTGCTACAGCTATATCTGACGCTGCTAACGCTGCTGATATTAAAATCAGATGCTTTATTGATCTTAATGTAGGAATGAACAGGACCTGCGTAACACCCGATGAAGAGGCCAGAAGACTAGTCATATACAGCAGTAAATTAAGCGGTATCAATGTAATCGGTTTGCACGCATATGATGGTCATGTAATCGATCAGGATGTAAATATTCGTAATCATAAGGCAGAAGAAGCCTATAAATCTGTTTGTAATTTTAATAAGGAAATGATTGGAATAGGATTCACATCATTACACATTGTGGCCGGAAGCACGCCTACACTATCTTTTTATGCCAGCAGGCCGGAAGTTGAATGTTGCTCAGGAACATTTATCTACTGGGATCAGCATTATAGCAATTCGTACCCTGAACTTCCTTTTGAATTTGCTGCCTTAGTTTTAACCAGGGTCGTTTCCAAACCAGCCTTAAATTCTTTTTGCCTTGATCTTGGCTATAAAGCAGTTTCTTCAGAAAGCGCTTTGAATGAAAGAGTCAACTTAATTGATCTCCAGGCTAGGGAAATTACATCTCAAAGTGAAGAACACCTGATGATAACTACAACAAATGAGTTACAGCTTGGTCAGGTAATTTACGGTGTGCCCTATCACATTGGCCGTACGTGTAATTTATATGAAGCTGCCGGGGTTGTAGAGCAGCAGAATGTTAAAAGGTTTTGGAATAACATTGCCAGATCCAGAAAACTGACCATTTAGGCTTATTAAGGAACTCATACATGATTACTATTTTCAGGCAAATGTGGATGTTCAGTTAATCAGGGAAATATTCAATATGGGATAGTTTATGTTATTATTGTCTCATCTCATTGAGGTACCTTCAAAAGACTAGTTAAAGTTTGTTAAATAGCTGATAATTAAACCAGGGACTTATTTATTAGTTGTAGGTTAGACAAAACGATCGCTTAATAATGAACCTAATCAACATCAATGATCTGTTCCTTCAAAAAACTGATTAAAACAGTACTCTGCTTTATCCTGCTTTTACATTGCAGTGCAGTTAAACCACAAATTTCTCTGATTCATGAGCTGATTGATAAAGTGGAAGGCTATGATAACTATAGCTATCAGTCTATAATTAAGCGGAGGGATATGAGCATAGATACAGTCGTATTTTGCAATAAGAGTTTATTTGTAAAGGCACCTGACGACAAATTGCTGGGATACCACTATCGCGTAGAAACCGAAAATAAAGCAGACTCATTTTACAGGACAGATTTATACAATGGTGAAGGCATAACCATCTTATCTGCTAGTGACAGCACTTTTTTCTCCGAAAAAGTACCTGTTGCTTTTCATCAGTCACTTCTTGGTCTGCTCAAATCTATAGTGACCAGTTATCATAACAAACCATTTAAAATAACCTTAGCGAAGGACACCATCATCCACGGTACGGCAAATTCGCATTTTGTGGCTAACACCTATGATACTGTCGAAAATAAAGAGCATTTATATGTAAAGAGAGATTATTACATGAATAAACAAACGGGCTTGCCTGGTTTGGTAATCGTTACAGGGAGATATAAATATGGTGGAGTAGTAAATCAGTTTTACGATCAAACTGAGTATTTTGATTATAAGATTAACCAGCCGGGTGTTACTGCTGACAATTTCCTGATACCATCTGGTTTTAAGCTGCGGAAATCTAAAGCTACACCAGCCTTGTTAGCTGAGGGAGCCACTGCACCGGACTGGACATTGTATGATGCTAATGGAAAAAAAGTTGCATTAAGCCAACTCAAGGGTAAAGTGGTCATGCTGGATTTTTACTATATCGGATGTTCCGGATGCATGAAGGCGTTAAAACCACTAAATGCGATCTATGAAAAGTATAAAAATAAAGGAGTGATCATCGCAAGCTTAACGGAGAGAGATAGCAAAAATGCTGTTCTCGATTTCGAGAAGCGTAATAAGATCAGGTATACAGGTTTTATCAATGCGGCTGATGTCGTGAAATCATATCATGTTACAGGCTTTCCGACTTTTTATTTTATCGACAAAGAAGGAAAGATAGGAAATGTATTTGTTGGATATAATGACGATCTTGAAGCCAGGGGAAGTGTTATAATTGACAAACTGTTAAGTGAAAAATAAGCTAACCAGGTTAAAAGCAGTGATTGGAGAAGTGAGAAAATACGCTCTGTATCAGTAAATTATTAGTATGTTTACTGAATAACCTCTCAGATAATATGACAACAGTAAAGCTCACAGAAGTAAAAAAGATCTGGCAGCGAATTTCAAAATATCCGGGCCATCAACAGCTTAATCTGGAGATGGAAATTCACCGGAAACTGATTGATATCTTTCATCCGGGAGATTTCTACTATTATATTCTGCATATCCCCAGTGCACGAATGGAATTTGTTAGTGATAGCATGACCTCCGTTTTGGGTTATACGCCGGATGAGTTCAGCGTGGAGCTGATGTTTGATATCATGCATCCGGATGATCTACCTTATTTCTGTGAATTTGAAGGTAAAGTGCAGGAGTTTTTTGGTCAGTTGCCAGCAGAGAAAGTAATGAAATACAAAGTCAGCTATGACTTTCGTGTTAAATCTAAAAATGGGAATTATGTGCGCTTACTTCATCAGGTTACCACGATACAAAGTAATGAAGATGGAGGAGTAATCCGTGTTCTCGGGATACATACGGATATCAGTTCGCTCAAAAAAGAAAACGGTTCATCGCTTTCCTTCTTAGGTCTGGAAGGAGAGCCGAGTTATAAAAATGTGTTAACCAGAGCAAATGCAATACCGGATCTCAGCGAAATTCAGGAGCTGACCAGACGTGAGCGGGAGATTCTGCGCTCTATTTTACAAGGTAAAACCAGTCATGAAATTGCGGATAGTTTATTCATCAGTAAGTTAACCGTAGATACACACCGGAAAAACATTCTGTCAAAAACCAATAGCCGCAATATGAATGAGCTTACCTTAAAATGTCTCCAGGATAAATTCAGATAAAGCAATAGGAGTAGATATAAAATGAGCATTGCTCTGAAATTTATATTTCCGAATTACGGAACGCCCATGCAGCCATGGCATCTATCACAGGCTTCAGGTACGCCGGTTAACGGCAGCATTCGCCTGGAAGGTTTTGCGAAAGAATTTGCTGCAGCATTTTAATTTAAAGGTATAAGCGTAGAGGTTTAAAAGATATACCTCAAACCAAATTGCAGTTGATAGGTTGAATTTAAACTTACATCGTGCCTGAATGTCTCAGTAATTAACTTTTCCCCCACTACGGCCAATTGAAATGCTGGTAATACAGTGCCCTCAGGTTTAATCATATTCAGATTTGAGGGCACCAGTATTGCACTGGCATTCGGTACTTTCCTTAAGCCCCAATTCGGATTAAGCAGATTGCCTACGTTCAAAATATCGCAAGTCAATTGGAGTGTATTTGACTTGTTACTGAAGTTCAGGTTCAGATCCTGACTCAGCCTCAGGTCAAACTGGTTTCGCCAGGGAATAAGCGCTCCGTTGCGTTGCGCATATGTACCTTTTCGCTTTCGCAGGTAGCTGTCCTGATCCACATAATTGAAAAAAGCCTGGCTTTGTGCTGATGCACTAAATGTACTTAACCCATTACTGGTAAGTATACTAAATGGTGTAAATTGTATTTCCGACGGATTTACAGGTACATAGATCAGCGAATTATTTGTTCCATCTCTTGTAAAATCTCTGCTATAGGTATAAGAGAACCGTCCTTCATTTGAACCTTGATAAACTAATCCTATGTTCAGCTTTAGGTTTTTTGCATAATGCAAATTATAGGTAATGGTAGAAACTACCCGGTTAGGCATCACATATCCTGCATAACTGAGCTCGGGATGGTTAACTCCATTGATGGATGGGCTGGCATTGAGGGCAGAAAGCGTTTGATCGCCATCACCATCATGGTAATTTCTTGCCCTGCTGTGGCTGTAAGCAAGTGAAAAGGATAGATTCTTACTCTTTTTCTCGATCTGTGCAAGCATAGATAAATAATACCCTTTAGAGGAGTTATAGAGCATCACTGCATTCAAAGGAGCGCTGCCCCGAGCATCGGGAATGCCTGAGCTATTAAGGGGATTGATGTACTTTTCTGCATTGTCCACAGGATATACGAGCCTGTTGTCCGGATAACCTGCTATTGATAGGGGTGTGGGCGACTTTAAGTTTACATTCTTAAACAAAACGCCACGCAGATCCCGGTTAAAAATGGTTTCCACAGTAGCTTTGAAGTCGGCTGGCAGGGTGATGTCTAAGGCGAGGCTTGATTTCCAGCTTTGGGGCATTTTAAAATCCCTGGAAATGAGGCTCACGATGGAGGGTAATGTACTTCCCATTGCTGCTGCTGGATAGGTGGGTGGAGCGGGACTAAACAAAGCAGGGGTATTTTCCTTTCCCTGCCAGGCTTGGGTAATTTGGTAAAGGCCTGAATATCTTGCCTGTGCGATAACCCATACATAAGGAATTCTGCCGGTAAATATTCCTGTTCCACCTCTTAGTTGTACTGTTTTACTGGCATTTAAATCATACCTGAAACCCATTCTGGGCGATAGCAGCAGGATTGGTTTGGGCAATTTTGAGGTGTGTAATTGTTGGCCATCAGCAAAAGTTAAGCTCGCCAATAATTCATTTTCTGCCAGCGCAGCCGGATACAGTTGTATATCAGACCTCACCCCGGCTGTAAGCTTTAAACGGTCGGACAGGTTTCTGGTCTGCTGTAAATAGGCTGATACATTCATCGCGTTGAAGCTGAATTCTGAGGGCACTGATGCTGAATTCAGGGGATAGGTCAATGCGTAATCCTGTGGCTTCTGATGGGTTGCAAAATCTTCCCATGAAGCGTAGGTATAGTAGCCTGTGGCAAAAGGCATATAGCTGTTATTGGTTTTGCTGTAATCTACCTGAAATCCTGCAACATTGTTTGTTCTGCCATAATTCCAGGTCAGGTAGTCGGTCAGGGAGAGTACTTTTACTTCTCTTTTGTTTCCGTAAGTAAAAGGTTCATATCCGAACGAGGTAAAGGGTACGCCATCCTTCAGGATATCAACAAAGGGAAACAGCTGGCTGTCTGACTTTCTGGGTTCATATTGGCGGGTGTAAGATCCGCGTATGGTATTGGTGAGCTCGGCTCCGGGTTTACTGTTCCATTCTGCTGCGAGTGAATAGAAGTTGGATTGGGTGATAAAGTTGGAATGATTGAAATTCAGTGCATTTGATGTATTGCGCCCCATGGTGGAAGAATAGGGGACCAGCGGACTTCTTGATCCATTTAAGAGCTCGGGCTTGCGGCTGTTGAGCTGATTGTAACGGATGCTGAAGGTATTGTTTGCTGCAATATTCCAGTCAATGCGCCCCAGCACTTTGCGGCTTTTGTTTTGGAAGGTATAATCCTGATAGCTGCCAGTTTCATAACCATAGGTTTCTTTTAAAAACTGCCTGATTTCATCCAGCTCCCTTTCCGCAGGGCGGGCTATATTTGGTGAGCTCCCAAAAGGAAACTCTTCCGTTGCTGCACGGAAAACCTGTGGCGTATAACTTTCACGTTCCTGTTCGTAACTGAGGAAATAGAACAGCTTGTTTTTAATAGCCGGTCCGCCAATTCTGAATCCTTCCACATGGTAACTATTCGAATTTGCTGTAAAACCTGCCTTTGTTATGCGGTCGCTATTGTTATATCCGCTGTGGATATAGGAATATGCGGCACCGGCAATCGTGTTCCCGCCAGTTCGGGTGATCATATTAACTGCCGTTCCAATAAAGCCTGATTCCCAGATGGACTGATAGGGCGCTATACTTACCGAAATCTGTGCAATGGCATCCAGCGAAACCGGTTGCGCACCATTTCCGGGCAGATTTTGCCCTACGCCAAAGTTGTTGTTGAATTCTGATCCGTCAATAGTGATGAAATTCTGCCTGTAATTTCCTCCTGCCACTGCTCCGCCATAAGCCAGCGGTGTTAACCTTAGGAAGTCGGCAATACTGCGTTTAACGGTGGGCAGTTGGTCAAATTCCTGGTGTCCGATATGAAACATTGGTCCCCGTTTTTCGGGCACGAGCTGTTCCCTTGCCGAAGCGGTTACTTTAAATTCAGGAAGAACAATGGTTCTGCTATGTACTGTGATATTGAATACCAGCGGTTCATCTAGTTTGATGTACAGGTTGGCGTATTGGTAAGCCGCGTAGCCTGTATGTTGTACTGTGATCAGGTAGGGACCGCCGGGATTTACATTCGGCATAAAATACAAGCCGGAAGAATTACTTACACAGCCGTAAATTGTACCCGTATTCACCTGGGTTAAGGTAATGGCAGCGCCTGGCAATATTTCGCCCGTTTCAGTAACCACTTTACCCGAAATACTGGTTTTAGTATTCTGGGCGCTGGTAGTTACTGAAATCAGGAGAAATATGATCAGCATGTATTTGAGCATGATTAAACCATTCTGCCCATTAGCGGATCTGTTTTGGTTACTGCGCCTGTTTCTACACGGCCCGCAAATCTTTCGCTGTAATCGTCTTTCCCGGTAAGGGTGATGGACAAGTCATACCAGTTGAAACTTTTGTCAAGTTTAACTAAAGTACTCGCTTTACTTTTTGCTGCAATAGTTAAGGTTTTTGTTTTTGATTTGTAACTGAGATCCATGATTGATACTTCCTGTTTCGTGGCACCAGGGTTATTTACCGTTACAATGAGATTGCCGCTTAATTTGGTCGGCTTAGCAGGATCCTGCTCATAGCTACAGTTAACTTCCAGCTGTGGATGTGCCGCATTGCCTATAAATTCCCTGTAAAAACCATTGGGTCCATAAACTCTCAGGTGATAATTACCGCCTTCAAAATCCGCGATCTTCCATTCATCTTCCAGGGTGTCTCCCGCGGCAACCGTATAATCCCACACGCGAAGTACTTCTCCCTGATAAGGTTTCATGGCATAAACTGTGAAGGGCGACCCGGCAGCTCTTTTCCCAAATTGTTTCTTCGCCGCAGTAAAGCTGATTTTAAATGTTCCTTTACCGGCCATTCCATTTACATATAATTCGTATGGTAGGGCATTCGCATACCTTATTCCTTTTTCCTGCTGCGG
>Ga0181465_100062_pt2 | contig 24776 bp, 28 predicted proteins | sample InSIn3gowninarea_FD_119076 | JGI IMG/M metagenome (GOLD analysis project Ga0181465, IMG submission 119076) | Clean room microbial communities from NASA Spacecraft Assembly Facility at Jet Propulsion Laboratory, Pasadena, California, USA -... ... | reverse complement strand
TGGCACCCATTTTCAATACTTCCAGAGATTTGTCCATATCCCTGGATTTTTCCTGTCCGTAGATAATCCTGTCCATATTTTTTAATGCTGCGGCTATCCCTTTTTTGTTCTGGCTGAGAAGTGCTTTTCACCGCAAGCATAAGCAGCGCCTGATTATTACCTATAATAAAGAAAGTTCAAGGATGGACTGGCTGACGCTTCTGCGCTTTTTTCAGCCCCTGTGTATTGCTCTGGCGATGGCTTTAATTCTTGTTGCATTGGCCCGTCCGCAAATTGTCTCAGAAAGAACCGACCAGTTTTCAGAAGGAATTGATATTATGCTTTTGCTGGATATTTCTGATTCCATGATGGAAAAAGATCTTAGTCCAAATCGTTTGGAAGCAGCAAAAACAGTTGCCAGGCAATTTATCCGCGGACGTTTACAGGACCGGATCGGACTCATTATTTTTGCCGGAGAAGCCGTATCGCTATGTCCGCTTACAACGGATTATGAACTGTTATATGGTTTTCTGGATGAGATTGAACCAGCAATGATTCCAACTGCCGGGACAGCAATCGGCAGCGCACTGGCAGTGGCCGTAAACCGTATGCGTGAAACTTCCGGCGAAAGTAAAGTCGCGATTCTGATCAGTGACGGTGATAATACTTCCGGCAATCTGGGACCTACAACGGCTGCACAATTAGCAAAGGCTTTTGGCGTTCGTGTATATAGCATTGCAGTCGGCAAAACCAAAAAAAATGTAAAAGCTTCGGACAGCCTGCATGTTTCAGCTGCTCTGGTAGATGAAAGCGAGTTACAGAAAATTGCTGCTCTGGGAAATGGAAAATATTTTCGGGCCACAGATAACACAGCACTTGGCACTGTATTCAAACAGATCAACCAAATTGAAAAAATAAAATCACGGAATGTAGTTTCCCGTGATGTAAGTGATTATTACCGTGTTTATCTTTATTGGGCCGTAACATTACTACTAATTGCATTAAGTACAAAAAGTACGTTTATGGTTAATATTCTTGAAGACTGATGTTAAAATCTTATTACAACAAAAACGTCCGTGAAGCTGGTCTGGATGAAGTAGGACGTGGTTGTCTGGCAGGGCCTGTGGTCGCTGCTGCGGTTATTCTTCCTCTGGATTATACCCATACATTTCTTAACGACTCCAAACAGCTTACCAGAATCCAGCGCGAAACGGTGCAGAAAGAGATTATGCAGGAAGCCATCGCCTGGGCAGTAGCAGAAGTTGACAATTATGAAATTGACAAAATAAATATCCTGAAAGCAAGTTTTCTGGCCATGCACCTGGCCGTGGATAAGCTCCATACCAAACCAGAACATTTGCTTGTTGACGGGAACCGGTTTACACCCTATCCGATGATTCCGCATACCTGCATCATCAAAGGCGATGCACATTACTTATCCATTGCGGCAGCTTCTGTTCTGGCCAAAACATACAGAGATAATTTAATGAGTGAATTAGCGATACAGCATCCTCATTATGGCTGGGAAACGAATGTAGGTTACCCAACGATTCATCACAGAAATGCGATCCGGCTGCACGGCACATGCGCTTATCACCGTATGAGTTTCAAATTGTTGAAAGAAGAGGTTGAGGAAGAAAATTCCGAAGCTTAAAGCTTTGGTTTTTTGTAAAGCGGAACAGTGCTGCAAGGCTCGCCAAACATCAGACTTTGTGCAACCGGTTTTAACAGGTTAGTAATTTCAACATAGGCTGAAACAGGAACCGGAAGTTTGCTGCATCCTTTAATTACTACTTTTTTACCACGAAATTCTTCAGCATCGATTTTACTAATGGCGTCAGCAAAAAGTTTGTCTTCCAAAGCGTTTAAGTCTCCAAAAACAACAGCGTTGGCATAAGGTTCAAGCTGAATGGCTAACAGCATGTAAGCCCAGGTGGGTACAATAGCATCTTCCGAACAGATAATGGCTACGCTTTTTCCTGTATACTGAGACCAGTCATGCACTTTCAAAAACTCGCGGAAATCTTTTTCACGAAGAATCATTCCCATGTAAAGATTTTCTTTTATATCGTAAAGTACTCGCTCACCAGGATGGAAAAGTTCTTCAAGATCAAAAGATACAAGGCCACTGGTGGCTACACGGTTGACAATTTCTTCGGTTTCCATAGATTTTACTGTGTTTGAAAGAGTAACACAAATGAGGGAAAGTTTGTTTTCAACAGATCAATAAAAACAATTTTCGAGTTAAACCGCAGGAGTTACTTTGCGTGTAGGCGGTGTCATGAAATCTTTCAGATAATAAGGCTCAAAAGTAACGATATTCTCAAACTCGCTTTTTTCAAAAGCTCTTAAAGCCAGTATGCCAACCGTTTTTGCCGAAGGCCTGATTTCTTCTGAAATAAAAAATGCGTTAGGATTCTTTTCAAATAACGGTTTGCACTTGGCTGCACCATCCCCGAAGAAAACAACTTTGTTTGACTTTAATAAATCTTCAAAAGAGTCTTCCTGTAAAATAACAGCTTTGGTTGGTTCAATAATATTATTCTCAGCATCAAAAACAGAGGCATAAACTTCCATACGCCGTGCATCGATCATCGGACAAAAAAGAAAATCCTTAGTGAAAAAAGGCTTAACCTGAAGTGCCATTGCTTCCAGGGTATTAATAGCAATCAAAGGCTTGTCTAGTGCATAACACAAACCCTTCGCAGTAGACACACCAACACGTAATCCTGTGTAGGAACCGGGGCCCTTAGCGATGGCAACAGCATCCAGATCCTGTAAAGTATAACCCGCATGTTCAACAGTACTGCTGATTAATGTTGTCAGCATGGCTGAGGAGGAGCGGTCTGTATATAATTCATAATCAGCCAATAATCCGGCATCACCATGAAGCGCCACGGAACATCCGCGCGTGGAAGTATCGATACTAAGTAAAAGCATGAATTAAATTTATTACCTCGGCAATCGGCGATCAGCTGAGTACCTGGCCCAAATTAAAGTATCGGCCATAATCTGACAGCCGATAGCCGAGCGCCGACAGCCTATTTCTTCGTTCCCTTTAAAATCTCGTGATAACGGGCGTTGTCTTTGAAAAGCTTCAAAGCCTCTTTTACTTCCGAATCATCATTGAAAGAAGCCTCACGCATACCTTTTTCCAGATAGTAATGTTTCAGGATTTCTTCTTCCAGAATCATTTTAATTTCAGTCTTGGAAAGCTGCAAATCGTTATCCTTGCTATGTGCCAGTTTTGATCTCAGTCCTTTAAGCTGATCCTGAATTACATCAATCGATTTTTCCTTTTTGGCAGAAGCTTCCAGATCGTTCAGATCTTTTTCTACCTGCGTGGTATAATCGTATTCCTTGTTGCTAAGCCACTTCCCAAAATCGCCATATTCAGCATCTGTCAGATGAAATTCTTTGGCAGGCTTAATGGTCGCATGTTCAAAATGATATTTCATTGCATAATCAAAGAACAGACGATTTCTGGCAAGAGATAATGCCAATGGAGAATACGTCTCCTTTTCGGTAATAATATCGGGTAATATTCCGCCGCCATCATAAACGACCCGGCCATTACGGGTTTTAAAAGCAGTCATCAGCGAATCAGGAAGTTTTCCTACGCTGCCATCGTCGTTACGATGCGCATAATCAATAGCCTGGATACAGCGGCCGCTTGGAATATAATATTTTGCTGTTGTAATCTTCATTTTGGTATTGTAGGAAAGATCACGGGTCGTTTGTACCAATCCTTTTCCATAAGTCCGCTGTCCGATCAAAACACCTCTGTCATAATCCTGAATAACACCGGAAACAATTTCTGCTGCTGATGCGCTGCGGCCATTGGTCAGAACGGCAATAGGAATATCTATATCCAGAGCAGGATTGTATGCCGTATAAGCTTTATTCCACTCTTTTACTTTTCCTTTTGTCGTTACAACTTCTTCTCCTTTTGGAATAAAAATATTGGAGATTTCAATCGCCATATTTAATAATCCACCCGGATTGTCGCGCAGATCCAGAATCAGATGTTTCATGCCTTTTCCTTTCAATTCCAGAAAAGCAGTTTTTACTTCACGAGAAGCTGTTGCAGTAAAATCTTTAAGGTCAATATAACCAACATCTTCGCTGATCATGCCATAATACGGAACATTGGTAACCTTGACGATGTCACGGTTTAGGGTGACTTCAATTGGTTTAGGAATGCCGTAGCGCTGGATTGTCAGCGTAACACTGGTCTGCGTCTGGCCTTTCAATAATTTTCCGGTATCAAAATCTTCACGCGTAGAAAGATCGATCCCATTGATTTTTGTGATTTCGTCACCCAGCTGAATACCCGCTTTTTGGGCAGGCGTATCTTCATAAACCATCATGACCGTATGCTTCCCATCCGCAGAATTAACCATGGCGCCGATACCGTTGTATTTTCCGGTCGTCATGGTCATATAATCTTCAATATCATCTTCTGCATAATAAACAGTATACGGATCTAGTGACCGCAACATACCATCTATACTGGTTTTGATCAATTGGTTAGGATTAATCTCATCAACATAATAGGCATTCAGCTCTTTAAAAAGCGTGGCATAAATATCCAGATTGCGTGCAATTTCAAACAAACGATCGTCTTGCCTGAATGACACAAATGCGAGTCCCGCAACAACAGGAGCAGCAAAAAGTAGGGAACGAAGATATTTTTTCATCGATAGTCTGGGATCATTGACCTTGATTTTTCCGGAGCACCGGAGGCAATTTCAGCAAACGGTTAAGCGATTGTTTCATAGCCGTTTCAATAACGTCAAAAGTTGAAATTTCTTTCGCAATATACAAAAAAGCAATGTACGATGGCCTTGATCCGGCAGGAAGAGAAAGTAAAGCAGCTTTGTTGAGGCGATATGCTTCACGGCAGCGTCTTTTTACCTGATTACGATCAACAGCTTTTTTAAACTGCCGCTTGGAAACGGAAAATAAAAGCTGCGGAAACGGGGGAGGAGTGGCGGTATCATAAATATACAATACCCGGAAAGGAAAAAGGTAGAACGTATGTACATCCGCACTACCTTTTTGAAAAAGCCGTCCGATTAATCGTGGGCTGCACAAACGCTCATTTTTACCAAATGTTTGTTTCAAGTTCTTGTAGAAAAAAAACGTGTACTAAGTTTGAGAATTAATCGAACTTAATACACGATTAAAGACAAGGTGTCTTCGATTTGGTGATGCCAACCAGGCATTACCCTACTCAAACTTTCAAACCTTGATTATTGCTTATGACGTTTTTCGTCTGAAACAGTCAGTTTCCAACGACCTTTCTTGCGACGGGCCGTTACAACTTTCCGGCCATTAGCCGAAGACATTCTTTCACGGAATCCGTGCTTATTTCTCCTCTTGCGATTCGATGGTTGATAGGTACGTTTCATCTCATTATCAAATTATTGCGCTATAAATCTCTGCTACCCGTAATTTTGGCTTGCAAAGGTAGAGAAAAAAATTAATTATGACAAGGACTGAAAAGTTTTTTCTTCCATAACATGCAGGTTGTATGAAAATTAAAGAAAAATTGAATAAGTTTTGTTAAATCTGAAAGCCTGATTTCTTATCCAAAGCCTGATCTTTATGTATTATAACGTCCATACACATCCCCATGCGCATGATACAGATGTGCTGTTTATCGAAAACCTGTATAAAAACTTTGACCAGAATATTCAGGGAAAACAAGTAAGTATGGGGCTGCATCCCTGGTACCTGAATGCTGATCATCTGGAAGACTGAAACAGGAACCGGAAGTTTAAGGAATAATATTTCTAAGCCAGAAGTGCTGGCTGCTGGTGAATGCGGGCTGGATAAGCTTTCCGGTACTGATTGGGCATTGCAGTTAAAAGCTTTTCAGAGACAGATCGAATTAGCGGAGGAAATTAATAAGCCGCTTATTATTCATTGTGTGAAAGCCTTTAATGATGTTCTGGCCATGTTAAAGAACGTAAAGGTTCCTGTTATTTTTCATGGTGTTAATAATAAATTGTCGATTATTCAGCCGGTTATAGACAGTGGTTATTATCTATCATTCGGGAAATCGCTCTTAGGTTTTAATGAAGCAATTCTTAATACTTTCCGGGAAACACCTTTGGAACAAATATTTTTAGAAACAGACGACGCGGATGTAGATATCAAAGAAATCTATAAATCGGCAGCCCGGATTAAAAATATTTCCGAAAAAGAGATTCTTTTGCAGGTGGAAAAAAACTTTTTAAATCTATTTCATCAATAATGGAGGATTTCGCCTGGCTGTCCAGAACCGAATTGTTAATTGGAAGGGAAAAACTTGTCAGACTTAGCAAAGCGCATGTGCTGGTAATAGGTTTGGGTGGCGTAGGTTCTTTTGCAGCTGAATTTATATGCAGAAACGGCGTGGGTACGATGACCATTGTCGACGGAGACACCGTAGATCCGACAAACAGAAACAGGCAATTGCCTGCACTTTCGACCAATCACGGAGAAAGCAAAGCCGATATTATGGCAGAGCGATTGAAAGCAATTAATCCTGAACTGACTTTGCATGTGATTAAAACTTTTATCAATCCGGATGCCGTTGAGGAAATTCTTTCAGCGCATCCATATGACTATATTGTTGATGCCATTGACAGTGTTACGCCTAAGATCACTTTTTTGAAAGAAGCATTTAACCGTAATCAGCGTATCGTAAGTTCCATGGGTGCAGGCGGAAGAATGGACCCAACAAAGATAGAAGTAGTCGATATTTCTAAAACGTTCAACTGCAATTTTGCCCAGCAGATAAGAAAAAACCTGAAAAAGGAGGGTATTTACAAAGGCATCAAAGCCGTGTTTTCACCGGAAGAGCAAGTGAAAGAATCGCTGGTGCTTACAGATGGAAGCAACTATAAAAAGTCGGCTTACGGAACGATGTCTTACTTGCCGGCTGTTTTCGGTGCGACTTGCGCTTCGGTGGTAATCCGGGATTTGATTGAGGATTGAAGATGATAAATCCCGGTTTTGTTGCTGCCGGGATTTGCCATAATGATTATATCTCAACGACAATTTTTCCCTTCGCCTGATTGCTTTCCATATAAACATGCGCTTCTGAAATCTGGTCCAGCTTAAAAGTTTTATCAATGTTAAGATTGATTTCTCCTGCTGCAACAGCATCGATAAATTGCTGAAGTAAATCTTTGTGCAAGTTTGCCGCATCACCCATATAAACCGTCAGGCGTCCCAAGGAAGGAATATCACCCATCGGTGTGAATTCATTCATAGTCCAAGAACCGCCCAGAATACCCGTCATGCAAACAATTCCTTTTGGGCGGATACATTGCAGGGAATCTTTTAAAGTTTCTACACCAATTAATTCAAGTACTTTATTTACGCCTGTGGGAAACAGGTTTTTCAGCTTTGAATTAATTTCTCCGTCATCCGTCAAGACATAATCTGCACCATTTTCTTTTAAGTGAATTTCCTTTTCCGGATTTCTGGTTGTAGAAATAACCGTTAGTCCCTTCGTTTTTGCCAATTGACAAGCAAGCATTCCAATAGACGAAGTCCCGCCGCGAATCAGCAAAGTTTCCCCTTCTTGTATTTCTAACGCCTCGTTTAAAGACCCGGAAACGGTCTGAAACATTTCAGGAATAGCACCCAGTACATTCCACGGAAGATCACTTTCAAATGGAAAGACAATTTCCAGTGGAACAGCTGTGAATTCAGCATAACCTCCGTCAAAATCTCTTCCCAATCCACCCATAATCGCAGCGACTTTCTGATTGGTTTTATAAGTTCCTGATGCATCTTCCTCAATTTCTCCAACACATTCAATACCCTGAATTCTTGGAAAAATAACGTTTGGCGAATGGCCTTGCCTTGTAAATATCTCGGATCTGTTCAATCCGAATGCTTTTATTTTTATTAATACCCAACCTTCTTTTACCTGTGGTTTTGGTCTTTCCTGAATTTCTATAACAGCAGGATTTCCTGCTTTTGTAGTTACTGCGGCTTTCATTTGTTAATGGTTTGATGATGATTTACTTTCTTCTATAAGGTCTTTGTTTTCACTATCACCTATAAAACTGATTTCGCATTCAGGATATGTTTTAATTATTTCTTTATAAACCTGAATAACATTGTTAAGCGCAGATGGAAATGGATTTTCAGGAGCCAAGGCATAATCAATAAATAGCATTCTACTATGAAGGTTCTGAGAAAAGTGGCTGATCATACTTCCATGAGACCGTATCGAACCCACGGCAAATACGTCTCCATGCAGGTAAATAGTTATACTTTTCAGGACTTCATTTTCGGGTAAAAGCCGGTAACAATTTATGCCATAGGTGTTTTCCTGCCCGACAATAACTTCTGTTGCTTTGGGATAAATGTTTCCTAACTGGTCAAATCCGCCCCTTCTTGTTTTTATATCTTCCATTGCTTTCCTTTTCTTATTTAACTGATTGAATCAATTTTAATAAGACAAAGGTGGCGTTTAAGAAAGAAACCGGCCTATAACTTAATTAAGAAATATCCTTAAGATAGATTAAGAGTAAATGTTATTTCTTAGATATTTCTTTTCTGATTTTACTGAGAAATTCGGGTGTAATACCCAAATAGGAGGCAATTTGCGTATTGGGAAGTCTTTGCGAAAGTTTTGGATATTGGTTTAAAAAAGTAAGATAACGCTCCTCGGCCGTAGAACTGATTGCTTGTAAAACCCGGTTTTCCAGCTCAACAAACCGGTTTTCAATGATCACTCTGAAATTTCTGTTAAACTTCGGATTACTCATGAAAAGTTCTATAAGATCAGGTTTGGTTATTTGTAAGATGACCGAAGGTTCAATGGCTTCAATAAAAACGCGGCTTGGCTTTTCATTATAAAAGCTGTCGATTTCCATGATCCAGTCGTTTTCGGCAATGAATTGAAGATTATGTTCCGTTCCCTTTTGATCAACCTGAAATTTTTTGAAACAGCCTTCCGCCACGAAAGTATAGTGTTTGCAAATATCTTCTTCCTGCAAAATAAACTGTCTCCTCTTGATTTTTCTTTCAACGACTCTTTTGGAAAGATCTTCCCGCTCTTCTTCGTTAAGAGGAATGTAGTTATCAAAATTTGCGAAGAGTTTTTCTATGGCCACAGTTGTAAATTATTTACAGTTTTTGTTATGCTTTGTTACAAATCTTTTGTTAATCAATTTAAAATGTCCGATACCTTCAGTGATTAACTCATGACCACCTTTACAACACCAGTTAATAAATGAATAACAGCGATCAAATTACTAATTATTTGAAAAAATTGGTTGAAGTGACCGATGAAGAGGGAAATTTGTTTAGCACTTATTTCAAGGAAAACCGGATAAAAAAAGGACAGTATATTATCCAGCCTGATTTTACCGCCAAACATCGTAATTACGTAGTGCAAGGCGCGTTCAGGTCATTTGTAGTGGATGAAGCAGGACAGGAACATACAATTTCATTTGCCATTGACGACTGGTGGATTTCTGATGTTAATAGTTTAGGACTTTCGCTTAGATTTCCTATATACGATTAAATTTACTGAATGATAAGCAAAAAGGAATATATTGAATATTTGCTGAGCACGCCTTACAATTATACCTGCACAAATATGGCGGAACATAAATCCAATGTGAGCCATGATGTTGTGAGTGATTTTTTAAGGCAGGAGCGCTTTACGCCAGGCCAATTATGGTCTGTTGTCAGCCCATACCTGAATGATTCGGACGCTTCGGTTATCATTGCAGACGACAGTGTGCAGGATAAACGATATTCACAATTTATTGAATTGGTCAAGCGGCAATATTCTGGTAATGAGCATGGTACGGTAAAAGGAATTGGCCTGGTCAATTTTGTTCATTCATCCGGTAACGATGGTGATTTCTGGCCTATTGACTACCGGATTTATCATCCTGAAACTGACCATAAGACTAAAAATGATCATTTTAAAGAGATGTTTATGCGTTTGATTACCCATAAGCATCTAAAATCCAGGACTATACTATTTGATAGCTGGTACGGCTCTGTGGATAATATAAAATTAATTCACCGGAATGATTGGACATTTTTCACCACACTGAAAAGCAATCGTAAAGTGAGCATAAACAGGGACATTGGTTATCAACATTTAGATGAACTTGTTTTTGATGAGAAAACTCTTATAAAAGGACTGATAGTTAAGCTGAAAGAAGTCCCGTTTATGGTTAAATTATTCAGGATAGATGCCCCAAACGGCAACACTGAATGGGTCATTACCAATGACTTAGATCATTCTGTAAACTTTTTTGTTGCCGAAATCAAAAATGACAACCGGTGGCAGATTGAAGAATTTCATCGGGGTTTTAAGCAGTTGACCGGCTCTGAAAAATGCCAATGCCGCAAAGCCCGTTCCCAACGCAACCATTTGGCATGCTGCTATCATGCCTGGGTTTCTTTAAAAATCATGGCCGTACGGCTGGGAAAAACAATCTATCAGCTTAGAAAAGAACTTTATAAAGACTATTTGGTCCATCAATTAAGCAATCCAACTATCCCAGCTATTTTATAGAAAAGCGAAAGTCCTATAGTTATATCTACCAAAAACCTGCCACGATGTTCGTTGTCGCTTTGGAAAACAGTATTATACTTCAAATAGAATACGAAAAGGAACGCGAATTGAAAGGCCTGAACCATAAGTATGAAACATTTTTTAGGATCATGGCAGAAAGGGGGATGGCATTTCATCAGCGAAGATTTATCTCGAATCTGACACTTTCGGCAGAAAAGCGATATGATGATTTTTTGGAAAAATATTCCGGGGTCGCTCAGCGTATGCCTCAATATGCCCTTGCTTCTTACTTGGGAATGACTACACAATTCCTTTCCCGAATCCGTAAAAGGAAAGTAAAAAGTGAAACTGGTTTCACCTGATTTCTTAATCTGGTTTATCTTCCCGGGGCCAGAATTTCCTGAGCTTTGCATTGTATTTAAAACAAAAACAATGTCAGGGAAATTGAATAATAAAGTAGCTGTAATAACCGGTGGAAGTGCCGGAATAGGCTTGGCGACTGCAAAATTATTTGCAGCAGAAGGAGCAAAAGTTGTGATCACAGGGCGTAATGCTGATAATCTTAAAAAGGCAGCAGCGGAAATTGGTCTTGGTGCTATCGCTATTCAGGCGGATTCGTCAAAGCTTGCTGACCTTGATAATTTGTACAAATCTGTTGAGGGAAAACTTGGAAAGATTGATGTGCTGGTAGCAAATGCGGCAGTTTATATGCTTGCACCCTTAGTCGATTTCACGGAGGAAATGTTTGACAAACAAAGCAACATTAATTTTAAGGGGACATTTTTCACTGTTCAAAAAGCGGTTAATTATCTTAATGAAGGAGCTTCGGTGATTTTATTGTCGTCGATAGCAAATGCGAAGGGCGTGCCGAGTCACTCGTCTTACTCCGCAACAAAAGCAGCCATTCGCTCATTGGGACGTAGTTTTTCTGTTGAATTGCTTGATCGAAAAATTCGTGTCAATGTGTTGACGCCTGGTCCAGTGGATACAGATGTTTTTGATCAGGTAGCTTCCTCAAAAGAAGAAGCAAATGCGCTTAAGGAAAATATGGCTCAGTATACGCCAATAAAAAGAGTGGGAAAACCGGAAGAAATTGCAGCAGGTGCACTTTTTCTTGCCTCTGATGATTCGACATTTATGATCGGCTCAGAGTTGTTAATTGACGGTGGTGTTAAATCATTGTAGTTTATCAAGTCAATTCCGAATTGTTTTTACAAAGGCCTCAGATTTAAAGTTTGAGGCCTTTTGATTATGTGCTATGCAGAATTTCATTACAGCTCAATAGAGCACCCTTTTCTATAAATACTTGATACTGGTTTGATCCATAACTACTCCACCCGAGTTTCCAAATTCGGAATTTGCAGGAGGCTCCGATGCAGCCAGGAAATTTTGACATGGAAACTTTTGCTATCAACAGGACGCTCCTATCGGAGCTGCACTTGTTGCGTACAAATTCACCTAAACCTCCGAAAACGCAAAAAGGCCATCATCTTTCGATAATGACCTTCTATTCTTGTAGCGGGAGCTGGACTCGAACCAGCGACCTTTGGGTTATGAGCCCAACGAGCTACCAACTGCTCCATCCCGCGGTGTCGTTGAATTGGAGTGCAAATATACCACTAATGTTTTAATAAAAACAACTATTATAAAAAAAAAGATTAAAAATATTTTTTATGGCTTACCACGGTATTGGATTATATACGGTTTACAGGATTAATATGTTATCAATTTGTCTGATATCCGAAAATAATATAGGTAGTACAATGCCTGAATTTTTAAAGTGATTTGCCAGCTTTGGTATAGCAAACTGGCGTAATACCGACTGTTTTTAGTTGTCTTTATTACAATAACCCAAATTTGCTTTTGAAAAAATGAATTTACAAATGCACCTTGTAACCTTGCTGTTTACTATAATGGTGTATATCAATGCTTCAACGAACTATATATATTGCAATTTGATGGACAGAAAACCGTAGTTTTGTATTATTATCAGGAAGATAGGTTTCCGGAGAATAATCAAAAGGCAAGTTACCGATCATAAAGGACAATGGAACTGTATGGAAGGTTTCTGTCTGGCTATGGCTGCCATTTGCCGGATTATTAATAAACGGTAATATTACAGTAGTTTCGTTCTGATAATGTGTAAGAGCCTATTATCAGCGGAATATAATAAAAAATTATGAGCGAAAATATAGAAAGCCCAGTCTCACTCCGCGACTTTCGCGCCGGATTTGTAAGCATTATAGGTAAGCCTAATGTAGGTAAATCTACCTTAATGAATGTGCTGGTAGGGGAGAAGATGTCCATTATTACTTCAAAAGCACAAACAACGCGTCACCGCATCATGGGAATCCTGAACGGAAAACATGAAGGTATTCCTTTTCAGCTTGTCTATTCGGATACGCCTGGTGTGGTAAAACCAGCTTACAAATTGCACGATTCCATGATGACCTTCGTAAAAGGTTCATTGGAAGATGCTGACGTTGTCTTGTTTGTTACGGAAGTCGGAGAAAAAGCAGCTGATCACGAAGTGATACCTTTGCTTCAAAGAACCACAGCACCAATAATTTTGGTATTGAATAAAATAGATTTATCAAATGAAGAAGAATTAAAGCGGAAAACAGAAGAGTGGGAAAACGAAATTCAGCCTGCTGCAATTATTCCTATCTCTGCACTGTTGAATGCGAATGTCCAGACTTTGTTTGATGCCATTATTACCCGGTTACCATTTCATCCGCCATACTTCGATGAAGATGAACTAACCGATAAACCTGAACGTTTCTTTGCTTCGGAAATCGTTCGTGAAAAGATATTTCTGAACTACCGCCAGGAAATTCCATACAGCAGCGAGGTGGTTATTTCAGAATTTAAGGAACGCGACGATATGATTGTGATCCGGGCCGAGATTCTCGTGGAACGCAAAAGCCAGAAAGGGATTATCATTGGGGAAAAAGGCGTGATGCTGAAAAAAATCGGCAGTGAGGCACGCAAGGACATGGAAGAATTTTTTGGTAAAAAGGTTTTCCTTGAACAACATGTAAAAGTAGAACCGGATTGGAGAAGCAAGGAGAACAAGCTTCGTCAATTTGGATATGAAGAGTAAGAAACGTCATTCTCAATCTTACCGGCTGTCCCCGACAATCAGGTTCTGTTATCAAGAATAAATAAATGGGTTTCTGGCCAAAAAACTTCGGCCAGAGATTAGAAAAATAAAAATGGCAAATATTATATCAATAGTAGGGCGCCCGAATGTGGGTAAATCTACACTTTTTAACCGTCTTATTGAAAGCCGTAAGGCCATCATGGACAATCAGAGCGGAGTAACCCGCGATCGTCACTATGGCTATGGTGAATGGACGGATCAGTATTTTACCGTCATTGATACGGGAGGGTATGTAGTAGGATCAGAAGATATTTTTGAAGGAGCAATCCGTGATCAGGTTGAACTTGCAATTGAGGAGTCTACGGTAGTCTTGTTTATGGTAGATACCATGACGGGACTTACAGATCTTGACAAAGATTTTGCAAACGTTCTGCGGCGCTTCAACAAACCGGTTTATCTGGTAGCAAACAAAGCAGAAACAACGGAGCGTTATCAGTCTGCAAACGAATTTTACGAACTTGGTCTGGGCGATGAAATTTTTGCAATTTCAGCACAAACCGGTTTTGGTACGGGCGATTTGCTGGATGCCGTCATTACGCATTTTGAAACACCGGGTATTGAAGATCCGGAAGCAGGTATTCCGCGTATCGCCATTATGGGCCGTCCAAATGTCGGGAAATCTTCTTTCCTGAATGTTTTGACCGGAACAGACCGCAGTATCGTAACGGATATTGCCGGTACAACCCGTGATGCGATCCACACGCATTATAATGCTTTTGGAATGGAATTCATTCTGACAGATACGGCTGGTCTGCGTCGTAAATCCCGCGTGAATGAAGATATTGAATATTATTCTACCCTTCGCTCCATTAAAGCAATGGAAGAATCTGATGTTTGTATTGTTCTTTTAGATGCGACATTAGGGCTTGAAGGACAGGATGTAACCATCATTGGCCAGGCTGATAAAGCTAAAAAGGGCATTGTGATCATGGTTAACAAGTGGGATTTGATTGAAAAGGATTCTAAAACAGCTGATACTTTCAAAAAGCAGCTGCTGGAAAGACTTGCTCCTATGAATTATATGCCGATCATTTTTGCCTCCGTTGTTGAAAAACAACGTATTCACCAGGTAATGGAAATGGCAATGCAGGTTTATAAAAACAAAACAAAGAAAATCTCGACTTCCAAGCTGAACGACGTTATGCAGGCTGAGATTGAAAAATATCCGCCGCCGGCACACAGAGGCAAGTACATCAATATCAAATATATGATTCAGCTGCCAACGCCGTCACCGACTTTTGTATTTTTCAGCAGCAATCCGAAACATGTGCAGGATGCATACCTGCGCTATCTGGAAAACAGGATGCGTGAAAACTTTGATTTTACAGGTGTCCCGATCACTATTTTCTTCCGGGAGAAGTAGATAAGTATCGGAACTTTAAATCAGATAATAACAGACAGAACGCCGGCAATTTTTTGCCGGCGTTTTTTCATTTCATCGCATGAAGAATACAGTCTGTAGACTTAATTATCACTTTCATCTTTTTTTGTTTTCGGCATGCAACCTTTGTTATTAATTTTCCATCATTAAAAAAGATGGATTATACAGCCATATAGCCGTTTTTAACAATCAGTAAAAAATATTTTCAAAAAAATGTTAAAAACAAGGTACTATGTATTGCAATGTACCTGATAAAACATATATATTTGTACTGTCAATTAGTTACAAGGATTTTGAACAGCGATTTCTCTAAAAGACTGAAAATAACAGAGCCATGAAAATTGTAAAATTGCTTATCGTATTTATTCTTTTTAGCCTTCAGGTAAATGCTACTGGCTATTCTCACAACATGTTTGTGGCACATAAAAAGCTTCAGGCCGGAAAGGAATACCGTGAAGTAAAAGAACGTGCAGCCAGGCAAAGCCCTGCCAAAACTGTTGTTAATAAAACAGTGGTTGTGCAATCAGGACAATCAGCAATTTCTTATACCAGGAATTTTGCGACCAAAGTAGGCAAGATGGTTACGCTTAATGAAAGAATTCTGGAAGAAGGACCAGAGTCTTTCTTTGAAACTGAAGAGGAAGAGAAAATCAATAATTCAATTGCGGCTAAGCTGGCAGTTTTGATCAAAGATGTTATTTATACTTTCATCGGATCGCCTTCATTGTCAAAATAAGAAATAATTAAGGGATTGTTAATTAAGGTCAGCAGGTATGATTGCAGAATCATACCTGCTTTTTTATGTAGGGATTAACCAACTATGTTGGTCAGCGTACCGATAGGTTCGATAGTAATATGTACAATGTCACCAGCCTGAAGAGTAAAATCTGATGGAGGAATGATACCTGTTCCGGTCATGAGGTAGCAGCCGGTTGGAAAAGATAATTCGCGGTATAAAAAACGCAGCAATTCGTCCGCCTGGCGTTTCATTTGAGAAAGTGTTATTTCTCCGTTGAAAACTTCTTCACTGCCACGTACGATAGAAAGATCTATGATTGTGTCCGGAGATAATGGCTGTTCCGGCACATACAGACATGGACCCAGGGCCGTACTTCCATTGTAAGATTTTGCCTGAGGCAGGTATAGCGGATTTTCACCTTCAATGCTTCTTGAACTCATGTCGTTACCAATGGTGTAACCTACAAGTGTACCAGATTCGGAAGCAAACAGCGTTAATTCAGGCTCAGGAACATCCCATGCAGAATCGCGGCGGATACGGACAGTACCATGGTGTCCGATGACACGTGAAGACGTTGACTTAAAAAACAATTCAGGACGCTCTGCGTCATAAACCCGGTCGTAAAAACTTCCGCCGCCAGCTTTCTCTGATTCTTCCATCCTGGCTTCACGGCTGCGGAAATAAGTAACGCCTGCTGCCCAGACTTCCTGAGAGCCAATGGGCGCCAAAACTTCCGGCATTGGGAAATCATCCGTGAAAGTCAGTGAAATCAGGCCTTCTGATTGCAGCTGAAGCCAGTCGTAAAGATCATCCCGGTTCACTACTTTATCCCAGTTTGTTTCAGGCAGGCGGTAAAAAGAATCTTCTTTTTCAAGTAATATTCCGTGTTCGGTTTTGTATAATTTCATGGTTCTGCTGTTTGTTGCTGCTTCAATAAGCTATAAAAGTGATGCCTATACTTTAAAAGAGGTGCTAATTTTGGAGTAATTAGGTATCTGACTATCCAGAATTTGGTTAAACATAAAGACGCTATCACTTAATTATAAATCGCCATATAGCTATAAAATAAAAGTTTTTTTGAGAACTTTTAAAAACAATTAGATAAGATCTTTAACTACTTTATCAAGCCGGAAGGCCATATTCAAATCGCCCGAGAACATCGTTTACCAAAGAAAAATCCGTCACTGTGTTCATCATTTGTAGAGGCGTTTGATCATCAAGTTCACAGATCGACGTTCTTAACCAATTTTTTACTAGAATTTCTTTACCTTCAAAAGCATCCAGAGCATGAATAAGAATACTTTCCAAAAGTAAAATTTTTTCCGAATTATCTATTATCACGCCGCTACCAGAATTAATGTGAAAATTTTGGATAGATATACCTAAAAGATAAGATATCTGATTGTCCGGAATTTTTTTTGGTTGATACTTTGCCATACTCTTAAATAAAGATTGGAATTATGTCCTAAGTCTAAATGACTTATTTCACAATTCCAATCTTTATTAAACTCCAACTTAGAATAATCAATTTGATATCTTGCTAATCGCTTAAAGCTAATTGCTGCTTAATCGCTAATAACCTGAAAGTTAAAGCTTTTCTTTCAAAAAGTCAGCCGTATAATTTCCTTCCAGTTTTGCCATTTCTTCCGGTGTTCCTGCGAAAGTAAGATATCCGCCTCCTTCACCACCTTCGGGACCAAGATCCAGAATCCAGTCGGCACATTTGATGATTTCCATATTATGCTCAATGATAATTACGCTATCACCCTGATCTACCAGCGCATTGATCGCTTTCAATAATTTTTTTATATCATGAAAGTGAAGTCCGGTTGTTGGTTCATCAAAAATAAACAGCATTTTACCTTTATGACCAGAACCTTTTCCCAGGAATGAAGCCAACTTGACACGTTGTGCTTCTCCGCCGGAAAGTGTATTGGAAGATTGTCCAAGACCAACATAACCCAGCCCAACTTCCTGCAAAGGCATTAATTTATCAACCAGCTTGGGTTCTGTTTCTCTGAAAAATTCAATGGCTTCATCAACAGTCAGGTCCAGGATATCAGAAACATTTTTTCCGTTGTACTGGATTTCCTGAATTTCCTGTTTAAAACGTTTTCCGTTGCAGCCTTCGCAGGTCAGGTAAATATCAGCCATAAACTGCATTTCCACTTTTACCTGTCCTTCGCCCTGGCAAATTTCACAGCGTCCGCCATCCACATTGAATGAAAAATGGGAAGGTTTATAACTGCGGGCTTTTGACAATGGCAGGTCCGACATGATCTGTCGGATGTGGTCATAAGCTTTAATATAGGTTACCGGATTAGAACGGGACGATTTTCCAATGGGGTTCTGGTCAATCATTTCAATTGCTTCTATCCGTTCCAGACTTCCGCTAAGTTCATTGAACTTTCCAACCTCTTCGCTGAATTCCCCTTTCAGGCGCATCAGACCCGGATATAATACTTTCCGGATCAAAGTCGATTTGCCTGAACCACTGACACCCGTTACAACCGTCAGATTATTCAAAGGAATTTTGACATCTATGTCTTTGAGGTTGTTTTCACGCGCCCCTTTTATTTCAAGAAAATGCAAACTTTTTCTTCTGACCGACGGAACCGGAATGGAGTCATGGCCTAATAAAAAATCAAGCGTATGGGATTTCAGGCCGTTTTCTTCTCCGCTTGCTTTTAGTTCACGGATTTCATCCCAATTGCCCTGAAAAACCAGATTTCCTCCGCCTGTGCCCGCTTCCGGACCAATATCAATGATCTGGTCAGCAACGTGCATGACTTCTTCTTCGTGTTCAACGACGATAACCGTATTCCCCAAATCACGAAGCGATTCCAGAACACCAACCAGCCGCTGTGTATCTCTTGGGTGAAGACCAATGCTTGGTTCATCCAGAATATACATAGAGCCAACCAGCGCACTTCCCAATGAAGTAGCCAGTTTGATCCTTTGGAATTCACCTCCTGATAAAGAATTTGTCAGCCGGTTTAAAGTCAGGTAACCCAGACCAACACGGTTCATATAATCCAGGCGCGTTTCTATTTCGGTAAGTATCCTTTTCGCAATGCTTCTGTCGTGCTCGTTGATGTCAATGGATTTGAAGAACTCAGTCACATCTTTAATAGGCATCAAAACCAGGTCAGTAATGGATACGCCGCCTACTTTAACATAGGCAGCATCTTTTCTCAAACGTGAACCACGGCATTCCGGACAGGTAGTACGTCCCCTGAAACGGGAAAGCATCACACGATATTGAATTTTATACGTTTGTGATTCAAGCTCAGCTATAAAACTGTTGATTCCCTGAAAATACTGGTTTCCCGTCCAAAGCAGTTCTTTCTGTCCGGCAGTAAGTTCTTTATAAGGTTTGTGAATAGGAAAATCAAACTTGATACCATTGCGCACCAACGGAACCAGCCACTCGCTCATCTTTTCTGTACGCCACGGCGCTATGGCGCCATCGTACACAGAAAGGTTTTTGTCTGGAATGATAAGTTCAGGATCTATACCCAATGTTTTTCCAAAACCTTCGCAGCGCTTGCAGGCACCAAAGGGATTGTTGAAACTGAAAAGATTAACTGTTGGTTCTTCAAAAGTGATACCGTCCAGCTCAAATTTATCCGAAAATATTTTTTGTTCGCCGTTTACAACCTGCACATAGCAAACACCTTCACCTTCAAAAAAGGCAGTCTGAACAGAATCAGAAAGACGATACTGCGTGTCTTCATCATCCTTGTGAACTGTTGCACGGTCGATTAAAATGTAAAGTTCTTTTCCTTCCAGTTGAAACTCTCCTGGTTTTTCAAGGATCTCTTCAATATAAGCCACATCCGTATCCATCATAATACGGTTATACCCTTTGGAAAGCAGTATGGTTAGTTCTTCCGGCACTGATCTTCCACCGCGGACCAGCAAAGGTGTCAGAACCAAAACACGTGTACCTTCCTCATGCCCCAACATATAATTGACCACATCAGTAACAGAATCTTTCCTTACCAGCTGACCGGAAACCGGAGAATAAGTATGCCCGATCCTGGCAAAAAGCAATTTCAGATAATCATAAATTTCGGTAGAAGTGCCGACGGTAGAACGCGGATTGCGTGTATTTACCTTTTGTTCAATAGCAATGGCCGGTGAAATCCCCTTGATATATTCAACCTCAGGTTTTTCCATACGACCTAAAAACTGGCGGGCATAGCTGCTCAGACTTTCCACGTACATCCGCTGGCCTTCCGCAAAAAGCGTATCAAAAGCCAGCGAAGATTTTCCCGAACCGGAAAGCCCGGTAATTACGACCAGCTTGTTTCTTGGGATGGCGACATCAACACTTTTCAGGTTGTTAACACGTGCGCCTTTAATCAGAATATATTTTCTTGGGTCTAGATCATCGAATTGAGAAACGTCAATCCGGGTCACAGGTAGTTGCATCATATATAGAAAATCAGGTCGATTGGGGCGGAGCTTTTTGGTAAGCCCGATCTTTAAATTAACTAAAAAATTACCGAATTAGTTTTCTTTTACTCCTTGTAATTACCAGTCTTCAGCTTTCCGGTATAAATAAGAACAGCACTATAAAGCATAAAATGAATATTCAAATCAGTACTTCTCTGGAAGTTGTAAATTCAATGCCTTTTTCTTTTGCCTCACTGAAAATGGGATCAGCCAGATAGCCCCAATGGGTTACGTCAGACATACAGTCAGTCAGTATTTTAACCTTTGTAACAAGATCAGGTGCATACATTAAAATTTGTTTCACGCTTGTAGCCACACAATGTGAGCGCGCCTCGCCAACAATCAAAACCTGATCAAAAGCAGCAAGTTCAGAAATAAACTGATGATCCAGCTGTGTTTCCGGTGCTCCTTCAATAGGGACCTGCGCGCGGAATACGCCGAAATGTTCTGTCAATGGATTGGTACCTTTTACAACAGCTTTATAATCATTTCCTGTCCGATGTGTCCAGGAAAGCAGCGCATGCAGAATGGTATCATCCAATGCTGCGCCGCGTGATCCGATCAGACAATGTTCCGGCCAGATAAAATGCTTGAATTCGCCTTCTTTTTCCAGTGTTTCCAGATATTCCAAAACGTATTCAGGACTATAACGCGGACGCCATTTTCCTTTTTTGACAGCATCCGGGGTGATTAAAGTAAAAGGCGCAACGGTATTTCCATTCGGATCTTCCCAGAACAATGGATGCGCTATGTCAAGAACCCGGTGCGTATCCAATGTAACAAAAATTTCGTTGATGGCTTCTCCGAACGTTGCAATCAGCTGGGCTATCCGTTCAACATCTTTTTCAGCACCTGGCACATACAAGGTTCCTTTTGGATTACAGAAGTCGTACTGGGCGTCAATAATTAATAACGCTGTGGATTTATTATTCATAACAGGTTGCTTTCAGAATCTAAGAAGGCAGTTTAGCCAGTTCTATTCGTTAAGTAAAAATTATTTCCAGGTTTCCGGCAGGTTCAGTTGCTTTGCGTATGTCCTGGAACATAACTGATAAACCTGATCCAGCATCAGATTGACATCCTGCTGGTAATCTACATGATAATCTTCATCCAGTTTGTTAAATCCATTTAATATCGTCTGTGCTTTTTTTACAATGTACAGAGCCACTTTATCCGTTCTTGAACTATATCCCCGAAGTTTGTCAGCATACTTATTCAGAAATGTATTAAGCAGAAATAGATTCAGCTCCAGACCGCCTTGTTTATCTTTTGTAACTTTTACATGATAAGTAATATCTCCGCTGAGGTTTCTCATATCCATTAAAATCCAGCCCGGCGAATCCTGGATTATTTTTGATATTCTTGTAATGCGTGCCATAATGGCTTCCCGTCTTTCCGAAATTGTTGATGATTCTTCAATTAACTCAAAAAACAATTTATCTGTAAGTGTACTATCCTTGGTAATAAGCCTGATCAGGAGTTTATCTTTCTCTTTCTGAGGCATTTGTATAATCGCTTTTTTCAGCTGATCCTGTATTGGCATAACCTTAACCTTTAAATAACTTTTATTATTTTTGTTCTACTAAAATCAGAACTTTGCGTAGTAAGACTTAGTTTTATTGTCATATATTTTATGACATGAGCTTTAAACTACTTTCCCACATATTAATATATGAATAAATATTTAGCCTTTTTAGTATGCGGAATACTGATATTCATATTTGGCTACAATCTTTTTCAGCATGCAATTAATATTCCTACTTTCGACGATTACGATGCCACATTAAGTTTTATCAGGAAATTTTATTTTCAGAGTAGTTCTGTTTCTCAAAAGTTAAAACTTCTTTTCAGTTTTCATAATGACCATTGTATCCTGATATCACGCGGGTCGGCCGCCGTGTACTATAATTTGTTTAAAGAGGTAAATTTTGCACATCTGGTCATTTTTCAGCATCTATTTTTTCTTGCATTTTTTACTCTTCTGCTTGTCATCATGCGGCAGCAAAATCTCTTGTCATCTTATACTGTTCTGATTGTAACGATTTTCCTGTTCAATCTGTCTCTTTGGCAGGTGATCTTTAATTATTGGGGAGGAATCCAGACTTACACGGTTTTCTTTTTTTCGTTTTTGAGTCTGTTTTTGCTCAGCAAATCAGAGAAACCGCAGGATAAATATTTTATTCTCGCAGTGGTCAGCGTCCTCTTTGCTGTATCTTCTTTTGGCAACGGCGTTCTGGCTTTATTTATGGGTGCATTTTTGTTATGGGCACGAAAAAAATATTCCGCTTTGGTTATCTGGAGTATTATTTCAGCAGGCTTGCTGGTTTTCATTTTATTCTGGCGGTTACAAGCTCACGGACCCATGCAGGAGAAATTTAATTTTGACTGGATGATGAGGCTGCTGCTTACTTTTTCGGGTAGCTTTGTTTTTGTAAATCCATTTTCAGCTTCTCTGCGGTATGCCAATATTATTCTTTGTATGATTGCAGGCGCAGGTGTTTTGGGTTTTTGTTTCTGGCTGCTTATAAAAGGTTATCCATTGAAGAATCCTTTATTGTTTTCACTTCTTTCTCTTCCTGTTCTTACTGGAATTTTGATTGCCGTTTCCAGATTTTCCACCAAAGCTGCCGGCGGCATAGCGCCAAGATATATGTTTTTTACCGCTACCATTCCAATTCTGATCATATTGATATTGATTGATTTAAAAATTGTTAATAAGCGATCTTTAAAGTTTTTAACGGTTTTCTCACTAATAATCTGGACAGCAAGTTTTTATAACAATCGTATGGCGTTGGAAACCTACAACAATGAATTAATATCTGTTCTTAAAAAATGGGAGAAAGACGATAAAACCCGTTTGATTTATTATCACGATTCTCCTTATTACTCCGGGATGATGCACTGGGCCATAAAGGAAAAAGTAGTTCATATTCCTGACGAAATACATGAAAAATAGAAGGGCATATAGTAAGCAGAAACTTAAATAGTATAGAAAAAACATAATAGGCTCTTAACTTGCATTGTTTTTTGTATTTCAAACGGATTTTTACACGCTATGATTTCAGTGGCCATGTGCACTTACAACGGGGCAAAATACCTGCCTGAGCAGTTGAAGAGCATTGCTAATCAGATAGTTCCTGTTGATGAACTGGTTGTGTGTGACGATGGATCAAAGGATGATACCATTGAGGTTTTAAAATCTTTTTCAGAAAATTCTCCTTTCCCGGTTTTTATTCACCAGAATAAAAGTAATCTGGGCTCTACCAAAAATTTCGAAAAATGTCTTTCTCTGTGCAAAGGAGATATTATTTTTCTTTCCGACCAGGATGATGCCTGGCGTCCGGATAAGGTGGCAAAGCAAATGGAATTTTTTAATGCGCATGTGCAGATAGATGCTGTCTTTTCAGATGCCATGATGATGGATGATGATTCAAAACCAACCGGCCGTACAATCTGGGAAGAAATTGAGTTTGATGCAGCCGCTCAGGCAAAATGGATCAGAGGCGAAGCACATGAAATCCTCTTCAAAGGTTTTGTAGTGACCGGCGCTACATTGGCCATTAGAAAAAAAGCGCTTGACAGATTAATGCCTTTCCCGACGCATGTTCCTGATCTTATCCATGATGCTTTTATTGCCATGGTGTTAAGTCTGGAAGAGAAAATTGCTTTTATCAGCGATACCTTGATTTCTTATCGTATTCACGCCAGCCAACAGGTTGGCTTTGGTGCAAAAGTTGAGTTTGTACGTTTCAAAGACCGTTTCTCACGTGACAGAAATGAAAAACTCATACCTTTAAAAGAGAAAGCAGAAAAATTATCCAGGCTTTATTCGCTGCTGATAGAAATCCCTTTTATCCCAAAAGAAAAACTTAAAAACCTGAAAATGTCTCAGCAGCATTATTATAAAAGAGCAACGCTGCCAAACAATCGCTTGCTGCGTGTTGCTCCGGTATTAGTGGAAATCGTTCAGGGTAAATATACTTTCAGCAGCAAAGACTGGTGGCTGCCAGCCTTTGGTGATTTGTTCGAATAAATAATTTCAGTAACAGTGAAAATTACAAATCAGGACCCGGCAATTGTCATTGTTATTCCCATATACCAGTCTGCGCTGAGTGAGGCAGAAAAAATGTCGCTCAGACAATGTCTGAAAGTTTTAGGGCACTATCCTGTTCATGTAGTAAAACCGCAAAGCCTGGATATATCTCAGATGAAAAAAGAATTTCCATCGCTTGAATTCGTTTCTTTTGATGATTCTTTTTTCAAAGGCGTAGATGCCTATAACAGACTGATGGTTTCTGTTGATTTCTATAAGACATTTTCAGCTTATCATTTTATGCTGATCTATCAGCTGGATGCCTATGTTTTTAAAGATGAGCTGGCAGACTGGTGCAGAAAAGGATTTGATTACATCGGTGCACCTTCCCTGCATCAGGAAAAATACGATCAGCTGCCAGCCGGATCAGAAAATATTTTTGCTGAAGCACTTTCCGGTAACCGTTTTGTT
>Ga0181465_100083_pt1 | contig 25040 bp, 13 predicted proteins | sample InSIn3gowninarea_FD_119076 | JGI IMG/M metagenome (GOLD analysis project Ga0181465, IMG submission 119076) | Clean room microbial communities from NASA Spacecraft Assembly Facility at Jet Propulsion Laboratory, Pasadena, California, USA -... ... | reverse complement strand
GGTGCTCGACTGTTAAGGCCGCCATCGAGACCCCCCCACCCAATAAGTAAACCCTAACCTTTAGGTGCTCGACTGATAAGGCCGCCATCGAGAGGATGCGCAAGCAGGCTCGACTGTTAAGGATGCGTAAGCAGGCTCGACTGATAAGGCCGCCATCACCTTTAGGTGCTCGACCAAAAGGGAGAGGCCGCCATCACCCTTTAGGGGGCTCGACCATAAGGGAGAGGAGAGGAGAGGACCTTTAGGTGCTCGACCATAAGGACCTTTAGGTGCTCGACTGATAAGGACCCTTTAGGGGGCTCGACCATAAGGGCCGCCATCAGAGGATGCGTAAGCAGGCTCGACTGTTTTGGTTACTTATTTGAGAGGGGCAATAAGTAAACCCTAACCTTTAGGTGCTCGACTGATAAGGACCTTTAGGTGCTCGACCATAAGGGAGAGGAGAGGGCCGCCATCGAGAGGGCCGCCATCGAGAGGGCGGGTTCACTTTTTTCGGTGTTTTCACTGTTTCATGATGGGGGAAATCAATGGGAAAGCGAGCAAACAGTGGCAAGTTCATTATCTCCAGTTCGCAAGAAGAGAGAGATACGGATAAGAGAGATCCGGGTATCAATCGATATAAAGGTATAAATCAAGATCCAGCCAGGTATAAATATCGAAGATATCAGGTAGAGAGAGGGAATAGACGGGCATTGATAGAGAGACGGTCAGCAATCGAGATACGAACAGTTAGCAAGATCGAAGATATCAGGCCGGTTCGTTCGGTTTCATTCAGTTCCCACTGCGTGCCCGATAGGGAATAAACCTTCCTTCTGTTGACAGTCGTTCGTCCTTTGGGCCTCACAACCCCCAAGATGCTGGCCGTCGATCAATCACTCGATCAATCAATTGCTATCCGGGCAAGGTCGGATCGGTCAGTCAAACTAGGCAAGAGCTGAACTGTGGACTTCCTCTGAACTGTTCACTTTTCCCGTTGCGCCACCCCGTCCCGTGTTGAGAACTCCGAGTGCACTCACTGTGAGGGTGTCCAGATGGGTATGTGGAGTCCGCAGGTAGGTAAATGCTACTGTTTGTAGAGGTGCTCTTTCTGGTCTCTTCCTCATACCTCCTAATCTGTCCGCTCAGTAAGGCCAGGCAGTTCTCTAATCGTTTCCAACCCCGAAACATGCAACATATATATATATTCTTACCTCGTCCGGTGTAAAACGCTGCGCGCCATCTCCATCTAGCCCGCAAGCCCGCAAGCTTGGGTGAGGAGAGAATAACTTATTCCGTTTGGGCAGGTTGATGATAGAACAGCAGCAGATGGAACTGAGCATTTGGCATAAGATTGCAATTGGGACCGGCTGGGTGTGAACTGGTTGACTCAATAACCGTGGGCGTTAGGTAACTGCATTTGGTAACAGGGTGAAAAGAGAACTTTGGGCTGCTGTTGGTCCCCGACCGGTTGTGTGTGTAGGCTTTAGGTGAGACCCCTAGTTCTGGGTGGGCTGTTTCTCCAGGTCGAAAGAAAAAAGAGGGTAGAGATATAAGATATAAGGCATCATTAGATCTAAGGCAGAGATGGAGAATATATCATCAGGCAGTTAGCAAGAGAGGTCAATACGGGTAGATCGATACGCAAGAGATCGATCAGCAGGTCAGGTCTCCGGTTCGTAGCTCTTGTCTCTATCGCGAAGCAGAATACTAATATAGGTTCTATTTTATCGCGAAGCAGAATAGTCGTGGGTTGGGTTAGTCAAGCGAAGCTGAATCGTCGGCAAGTTCAATCGATTAGCAGGTAGGTGTGATTCGCAGTGTCTGTCGATCATTGCGTACCGTATCCGTGTTGGTTAGATGTGCCCCGTATTGGTGCTTGACTCAATCTATTATGGTGGGAACTTGGGAAACTCAATTAATCTCGTTCGGTGGAAACATGGTCTCAATGGGTGTGATGTTATTGCTCACATAGTCGTTCGTTGCACATAGTCGTTGTATTCGCCCCTAGCCTCACGTGCTAGTCCCACTCTCTCTAGCCACACACACACGTCTAGCCATCCATTGTCTAGCCGGTTCATCAAGCAGCTGACTTAGTCGACCCATCAGCACTTGGTCATTTGCACTTGGTCATAAGACCCAGCCAGCAGCACTACAAATAGCTGCTCCTTCCTTTCCTAATGTAGTGAGGGGCTAAAGATGGATATGGTGGATTCCGGGTTGGCTGGCCGGTAAGGAAAGCAGCGGCCAAAGGGGGAATTATTAGGCTTCTGGAGAAGAGCGTTAGTTACTATTTAAAGGGGCCACATTTTCAACTTTTTGTTTTAAGAAGCCTTTTTCAATTATATGCCAGCCCAGCCTGCCTACGATAGATAGTTATATAGTTAGTTAGTTAGTTAGGTGAGCTTCTGAGGCATTTACCTCAGCAGAGCTTATAAGGGGAATTGAACCCGTGTCCTCCGCTGCTTCATTGGATAATTTCATTAATTGGTATTTCTAGTAAGCGAACTGCGAGGGCCAACAGCGACGCTTTTTAAGAGGGAAAATTGATATTTCTGGTAAGGCAACTGCGACGGCCAACTGCGACGCTTTTACGGAGGAGAAAATCACCCTTATACCTTAGAAATAAGTAAGCGACTTATGTGATCTAATAATTGATCAAATAATTGATCGAATTGACTTTCTTTCGATCACGCATCTCCGACCGAGTACTTTCCCTCTACAGCTCCGATTAGTTCATCAAGCCAAAGTCTAGCCACCACAGGTTCTAGCTAGCCTCACGGTTTTGACCCCTTCCCTCTGGTCAGACAACCCCTTTCCCCTTTCCCTCTGGTCTGGTCAGGCAACCCCTCGGGTCTGGTCTGGGGCCCCTTTCCCTTTCCCTCTGGTCTGGTCTGGCTCAGTCAGCCTATCGGGTCTGGCAACCCCTTCCCTCTGGCATCCCCTTTCCCTTTACCTCTTGTCTGGGGCCCCTTTCCCTTTCCCTCTGGTCTGGTCTGGTTCCAATCTCTCTATTTATCCAGCAGGCACCGGAAAGGCCAATAGCGAGTCGCCAGGCTGCCGCTTCACCAGGAAAGGCAGGCAGTGTCAGGAAGGGAGAAAGAAGGTCCCGGAGGGGCTTGCGCTTCCTAGTGCAAGGAGATGAAGCCGTTTATTATGTTCCAGATCGTGATCCAGAGTCTTATCTTCGTGATCGAGTTACTTACCTTCCACACAATAGGGAGGGAGGAATTTATTGCTCAATCAGATTGGACAGCTGGATCGGGCCCATTAACCGATCGGATCGGATGGTTATATTGCGGATTATAAAAAAAGCTCACTGGCTTGGGATTGCTGGGAAGGTTCTCTCTAACCACCTGATATGACGAGGCAGTTACTCTCCAACCAGTTTAGATGCAGCGGGATATGGGTGATCTCAGAAGAAGAGATCCTGGGCGAGCTTCTTATGAACTAAATCAACAGGAGCTTCAACGTAAGCGCTGGACAGCGCAGTCTTGAACGATTGCCCACGCCCTAACTCAATGGGGTGGGGCATGCTGAGGACTACTTCCCTTGATTCCAGCCATACCCAGTAAACGATATATACCTGGTATGACATATTTACATATATAACCTACACACTAATGCATTGAATGAAAGGATTGACTTGAAACTGCCTTTGATACGAGCTTCTGGTCATGGAAAGCATTGAATGAAAGGATTGACTTGAACCTGCCAGTGATACGGGACATACATAGATAGCAGTGGATAGTGCGGTCTAGAGCGCTGGGCAGATAACGCGGTGGAGATAGCTGCGGATAGTGCGGTCTAGAGAGCTGGGCAGATAAGCCTAATAGCGGGGTGGACCTTATACGGGGGTTAGCTAGGAAGAGGTATACGTGGTATAGGTAATGCGGGGTATACCTAGCCAGTTTCTCTCTTGGTAAAGCCTATCCTGGCAGTCCTGGGGTTACTGGGTATACGTCTAAGTAAGAGCTTATACGAGGTATACTACCTATAACGTACTAGCTATACCAAACAGGCCCTGATCGGGCATTTGATTATATAAAAACTAGCCTTTCAGAACGACACTTGCCTACTTATCATTGGGCAGTCTGCGGACCCTTACCTCTCAGTGTAACGAACATTGCGGGTCATTTAGATCCTTGCTTCTTGACTTGCTTCCTCTTTACCTAGCAGTGGCACGAACATTCTGGGAAGATCATAAAGCCGTCTTGCTTCTTGACTTGCTTCCTCTTAGGGGCTTGGGCTCGCTTAGCAAACTTGGCTGGCTTACTCAACTGAACGGATGCCGAGTCTGAGTCTGGCTTTACTGACCTTGGCCGGCTCCCTACGCAACCCATCTCCTCTAGTTGGTGCTTGGCTTAGCTGGGTCCTATGCCTCACCCTTTTGGGGCTTCTACTTGACCAAGGTAGGCGGAGCATCGGGTTGTTACGGACCTTGCCTACTCATGGGGGAATCAAACCCGGGCCTCTACGTGTTTGGAAGTTCCCAACCTTGACTACTTCTTTATGATTGGGGAGTCAGCGAACACATACCTAGCTGTGTTACCACACGTGGTGGGGTGGGATGGGAATGTTTCCTTTATTTTATAGGCTAGTCCCTTCTCTCATTCGCACTCGATATTCAATTAACTAAAATAGATAAGGGTGGTTCCGAGTAGGCATGCTCCTGCACCGAGAGATGATTCGGGAATAGCGGAAAAGGATACTTGCTTCCTTGGGTGGGGCAGGTGTTCCTCTTTCACTGCTTGCGGGTATAACCTCCTTTGCACCGACCGGACAACCATCATGACGGGAAAGGCTTGATAGATTCGGCCGCAAGATAAGCCGGTTAGGAGTCTCTTTCCGCTGTAGGAGACAGCTTTTCCATAAGTGGTAGAGATTGATTTCTGAGGTATGCTTGTCTTCCTCTGGTTGAGTCATGTAAACCTCCTCCAATGGGCTCATCCATTTATAGAACCCCAGCTGATAGTACCCAGGAGGGGGAAAGACATAATAATGGCCCTAAGATCTCTAATGAGTACTCATTTCCCTGCCTGTCATGCTGCTGCAACCAGTTCTCTGGAGCGTTTGAGTTCCACAACTTGGGATCTAGTAAGATCCTCCTAAAAATATCCTGCTAGGGAGGGATAATATACTTCGCTTGACCCGGAGAGCCTGTGAGGCATGTCACCTGCTTACCTGAACCGGATTCAAAGTGTATAATCTGATTTTCACCAAGTATCTCTAGAGTAATATCATGGAGATCAAGGGTTTATCCGGTTGCATGAGGTCCGGGGATGGGAAGGGTGAGGCGCGAAGCCCTTGCCTTTAGATTGTTCATCTCCCCGGCACGCCTAGTATGCTCTTCTACAAGCTTGGCCTGCACTACTTCCTCAACCGCAGCAAGAGGGGTAGGAGCCCCTTCCCCGAACGACTTGTGCCCAAGAATTCATGTCTCAATTTCTTGTTTGAAGGTGGAATGTTGAGTTGAAAACTCCTCCCTCTCCCTATTCAAACCAATCCAATGCTCCAGGGCTTGCTTCTAGGAGGACTATATATAAAAAGACTCCATCTTCAGGTTCTTTGAAAAATAAGGCTCCAGGGCTTAAGGCTATGGATCTTCCAACCATATTTCACTTTCATACAAATAGCATTTCACAACGTTTAGAGCTATTGCGCGGGGGCATGGATAAGCTAGAATTGCTGCTATTGCTGGTACGGCTGGAATTGCTTTTAGGCTTGAGGAACCCGGCTGCTGCTGGCTTTTAGTTAGTGTAGGCATCGTTCGTTACTTGCCTCGTTAGTTACTGGCAGGCTGCTGGTTGAATTACCCCGGGCAGGAGGGTCGAACCCATAATGCTAGAACCTGTGACTAGACCCACGATTATGGTGCTTCGCGAAACAAGAGCATTGAACCCACCAGTAGTAGATTGACCTGGCTTGACATCCCACCCATTGTAATCAATACACAGAACGATATAGATTGAGATGAGTTCCCCCATGTTCCCATCAGAAGACATTGAGCCATGCTTGTTTACTTACGCTATGAATACCTAGGGATTTGAAGAAACGATAGGACACAGTGGACCTGCTTCGAACTTGCTGCTTGCTGGATAGCTGGACAGAATGATTGATGGTACCGCTGCCTAGAATAATGAAGAGGGTGCCTACAATACAAATATGATTCTGAAAGGTCCTAGTGCAAGGACCCGACAGGGGGCTCGACTGATAAGGACCCTTTAGGGGGCTCGACCATAAGGACCTTTAGGTGCTCGACCATAAGCCCCCCCACCCAATAAGTAAATTGAATGCGTAAGCAGGCTCGACTGTTAAGGCCGCCATCACCTTTAGGTGCTCGACTGATAAGGACCTTTAGGTGCTCGACCACCGCCTTTTAGTTACTTATTTGAGAGGGGCACCCAATAAGTAAATTGAAGAGGGCCGCCATCAGAGGAAAAGCATATTAATTGCTGAGCTTACTTTTGGATAATTACGTGTATAATAATAGAATTGAATTAGTACTGCTTGAGTTACTTGCTTCGGTACTGGAGATTCTTTTACTGCTCGCTGGGACAAGAAACTTGCTTGTCGATGAAACCCCGGCTGGCAGAAGAAACGACACGAGCTAGGTAGGAAAAGAAACAATTCTATCTTCCCCATCCCTCTATCCCCTCTACCCTCTATCTCTACCTCTCTCTACTGTAACCTATCCACCGCTATCTCTACTTCTCTCTACCGATACTAAATACTTTATACTCTAGACGTTCAGTTCATCAGTCCAGATACGGTAAGTCTATAGACGTGAAAGCCAGAACAACCCATCCCGAAAGTGTTTGTGTGAGGAGGTGCACCGATTACCCTAACAACTTATCCATGCATGACAAGGTGCCAACTTCAAAGAATGAGAGATGTGAACCAATGGATGGATAGGAGTTACAGCAGACACGTTCTTTTCAATCCATTAGATACAGATGTTCTGTTCAGTTCATATACGTGAAATCTATATACATGAAATAATTACCCCATCCCGACAGAGTGAGTGAGGTAGGTAGGTGCACCTATGAAGAGTGATTGATTGAAAGAAATCAAATGGACTAAAGCTAGATCACCACGGAAGTCATAGTCATGGCTTGAAAACGGGAAACAAGCGTAGTGCCAGGTCAAGTAGTGGAAATTACGTTTACTAGTGTAATTAGAGCTTAGAGTCTCATGCAAGTGGTTACAGTGTATGAAACCTTATGAAATAGGTACAACCTTAGAATAGGTAACTGCTTAGGCTTAATCAATTAGAAAGAAAATAGATCATTAATGGAACAATCACATCCGGAGTGCAGGCTGGCTTGACCAAACCGGCTTGAACCAACCTACTAAGGCTAATCACTTACCCTACCGGCTTCTATTACGCTTGAACTAGAAGTCCGTATGGATACAGAGAGAGTCCAGTCATTATCGCACTACAGAGAGGCTAAGCACAGAGAGTAGAGCTAGGAGTTAGCTTATGAACTCAAGCTAAGCACCATATGGATTCCACTGGTTGTTTCTTTATATGGAATGGGTGCCGTAGATATGCGATCATCATAGAAAATCTATTTGGATTTTGGATTATTCCCCACTGACTAACCTCACACTCACTAACCTTACTGGGCATGTGGTAACCTGAATAGCTGCTGCTATAGTACCTTCTCCCTTAGGTCTGGTCTACATGTCTGGTCTGGCGTGCCCTACCACCCTACCCTATGCGGTTGTGGAACCTCAGCAAGCAGCATTGGCTTACATCTGTTCTCGGCCAGCGGCATCTAACCATAAAGTATGGTGGTTTCTTATTGGCTAGCGGGATCCCCCACACATACACAGTCTGGTGTCTCTTTCGTCTATGCGGCAGCAGGTTCCATGCTCTTGGGTCTATTGATAAAGGCTTCAAAATATGGTATCGTCCGGTTCGGTCTCCGGTCGATGACGGCAGCGAGGTATTCGGTCACAGGGGGAAGGTGTTTTCACTGTTTAAGGGGTCCTATCGCGTATGATGGGGTCCTTCTCTCACGTCTGGTGCTGGCTAAATCCTCTCATCAGGGAGGTTGAGCCATTCAGGAAGATGGGCTAATTGGATGGTGAAATGAGAGGAGTCTTATTTGGAAAGAAAGCCCTACCCCTTTCACGAGGGAGGGGTAACCCAGTACGGAGGGAGGCAGAACTTCAGCTAGTAGGGAGCCAGACAGAACTCCGGCTAGTATGCTCTTTCAATTGTCACGAAGGATAAGCTCTTTCACGAGGGAGAAACAAACCAGTCCAGTAACGAAAGAAAGATATCTAATTCGATATTTTCACCTTGAACCAAGTTCTCTATGGAAGTAACATTGATTATCTCACTTTTAGTTTCATATGGGGCGATTCTTTCGAACCTTGGTGCCTTTTTAGTTATATCTCTGCTCTGGGTGCCTCCTTTTGAGTGGAGGTTCTTTCTCGCCTTTTGAGGGCGATTATTTCTAAAAATAACAGCTTAAAGAACATGTTTTGACAAAGTTGATACATAGCCACATACAGAAAGTTGATTTAATCCATTCATACCCATCTGGTCAGACAAGGTTTAGACAGGCATCCTGAAAGTTGAAGACAGACATACCCGTATCCTTATAGTTTGATCCTAGCCAGCCATGTTCGGGTTTCCCTTACAACCCCTTCTATGACAGTCTTAGAGTCCCTTACAACCTCTCCCTTCTAGTCTAAGCTTTCTATTGAAGTGATAAGTATAACCTTTCTAGGTAAGGTAGAAGAGTCTAAGCTTTCTATTCCAGTATCTAAGGCTTTCTCTCTATAACAGTCTATTGAAGTAAGGAAGAAGGTTTCTTATTCCCTCTCCTAGCTTCTAAGAAGGCTAGTGGGAAGATTAGATAAACCTTTCTATTCAAACTATTAGTCTAACCATTCTAGACAAGCTTCTAGTTTTTCCTGTCTATTCAAGCTATTGAAGTAAGGAAGAAGGAAGAAGCTAAACTTCAATAAGGAGAAAGAATGAGACTCGACCAGCTCGTTCCGATATCTAATCCAATATCTAATTCATATAATCTTATCGTGGCCATACTTATCTCGTCGTGGCACTAATAACGCAACGAACGGTAGCCAGCCAGCCCGAACCCGTAATCTCAGATTGGTTCAACCTCTGTAGGAAAAGTAATAAAGAGACAGAGCTTTCACCCTTTCAACCTCTGTAGGAACCGTAAAAACTAGGCAGTGAAGAGACAGACTCTAAGCTAGCCAGCAGCTGCTTATACGAACATTAGCCAATACGAACGTTAGCCAGCTAATCTTATCATTACTGATGGTGACTGAACTGATCGTAGCCATACGCTCCCTCGGGTTCGGGGCGCCAATACCTTTTAGTTCAATTTCGTGAAAGGGGTCTAATCGACGACCACTTCATTCCTAAAGATATAAGGATCGACGACCATTTCACTCCTAATCGGGTTGAGAAGGAAGGTTCGAAGGATGGGAATATACTAATTATTCCTTCGGGTTTAGCTCTTCCGTATTCCCGATCGATATTCCCGATAGAGGGGCCATATTGTAATGTTTCCGGGGAATGCATCTACGGAATGAAGGAACGACTATGAAATGAGGGGCAAGAGTAGTCCCTCTAGAGGTAAGGATGGATGGATGAAGGGGATCGATGGCTTAGTGAGCGACTAAATTCACTCTATAAACCTGGCTGGCCTTGTGGGTTATTGGATTTGAACCTGACTTAATAACCTAGGTCCCGGTTGGAGGAGGCTAGGACATATCGGGAAATTAGATATATGAACCTGGCCTGCTGGCCTTACTCGCTGCTTTTTCTTTTGCTTTGTATCGCTGGGATCGCTGGCTTGGGATCGCTGGTCTTGCTTGTTTTGGTGTTGGTCTTGCTTGCTGGTATGGTTGGATGGGCAACGCCAGGTTGATTAGGGGAATTTACCATGCGTGACTTAGGTTGATTAGGGGATTTTTCACTACTTAATAGGCCACCTTTCCACTCTCGAATTGACCAGTTCAAGGCCCAGATTCATGCAGACCAATGCTGAGAAGTTCTAAGCATACCTCCTAAGCGATTAAGTAAGTAAGGTGCGAAGCCGCTTGTCCCTCCGGGGGCAAGGACCGGTAGGGGCTTGCTTGACGTTAGGAAAGCAAGGATTCCATTCCAGAATGCTGTATCGGTAATCTAAGGCGTATAGGGGTGTACAGAGTGAAGGGTAAGGTTGTTTGATCGGTCCTGATAAGAGAAGATAATAGGCAGTCCCCAAGTAAGCGATTAATCAATATAGTTCGAACATGTCTATTTCTTTCTTCAGGTAGGTGAGTTTGGAAAGCAAGGTTCGGTAGTGAATAGCATGCCTACCTACCCTGGATTCCTGGCTCTGAAGCAGTAGTTGGTTGCAGGCAGCACTCCATAAGGTTGTTGGGTGCAGTAAGGGAAAAGTGGATAGATGCACGTAAGTAATCGGCTATGACCATACCTCCTTTGAATGATCGGACTCTTGGCTCGACTAGTGGCAAAGAATCCTGAATCAAGTGATCGAGTAGCGGGATCGAGTGAATCAACACCTGTAATCGAGTGCTCAACACCTGGATCTCCTCTTGGCTCTCCTCTCGGCATCCATTCAATGCCTATCCCAGTGTCTGCCGACTGGGACTGACCGGTGGGAAATTAGGTTCTCCGGGGTATTGCCAACAGGTAATCGGGACCTCCTAGTACTGATCGACTATCATGACCGACCAGAGGTTCTACTGAGTGATTAGAGCTTAAAAGAAAAGAGCTTCATTCTAAACTGACTGACTGACAAGAGTTCTAGCACTTACCTTCTCTTCTTCTAGGCGCAGAGTATAAAGCCAAGCCCGGTAGCTGGATGGAGAGACTCTTGCTCAGTCCCATGCCTTGTGTAAACCATTAGTCCTAGTCTCTTCTACTGGATGGAAAGACTGAATCTTCTATTCCCTTCTACTGGATCGAATGAATCAATGGATTATGGGTCCACTAAATTGACTATATACCCCATGCCTGGGTCTGATTCTAGCTCTCTTGAAACGGTGGAATTCTATCTGCATATGAATCTTCCCCATTAACTTAACAGCTCAGGGCTGCTGCTTTTGGTTCTTAAACCGGAATAATAGCTAGGATTGATTCCTCTTGATGCCTATCTCTTGTATTAGGGCCTGGGTACTACCTAATCTGTCTCACCCGGTAGGGGGGGTGCAATTCTAATCTAGTTAAGATCCTAATCTAGCTAATATGTGTAGTGATGGAGGATCCTTTCGGGTATGTTACAGGAACCAGACACCCGCATTTTTGGTGAGTTGTTCCTGTATAAGAGGTCTGGTCTATATGGAGCGTTGAATGGTATGTTAGGTTTTCTTTAGGCCTAATCTTGCGTCTTTATAGGTTTTTTTAGTTTCAGGATCTTACTAATAAGTAAGTGATCGGGTGCCTAATCTATGCTCCTCTCCTAATCTATATACGGATATCTTATGAAGGGAGGGCAGGGCAGTAGCGAGCGAGCTTGGAGAGGGTGGTAGCTCCTTCTAATCTCTCATGATAGCAACTTCTTTCTCTTTGTAATTGGGTTCATTGCAATGCCATTGTAATTGGGTTCATTAGTTGAGATAGCTACTCCAGTAAGTGTTATCCGGGACAAGAGGTATCAAGGACATAAAGAAAGAAGTTGAAGGTTACGAATGGCTGTTCCTTTCCTTTCCCCTGGCGACTGTATGTTCAAGGGCGTCTGTTCCTTCCTTCCTGTAGGGCGAATTACGAATTCCTTCCTATTCCTCATACTATGTTTTCAAGAGCGTATGGTCATGCATTCCAAAGATGAATATGTCTATTTCATGGGCATATATCGTTAATGAATTCAGGTCACGGACTAAAGCTAGTCCACCTCAATCTTCATGTACACATTATATCGGGTTCGAAAAGTAAGGTCCGGGACTACTCTACTCTTCATCTGCCAATAGCTTTTCACGTTTCAATAAGGCATTCAGGTCCTGAACTAATGTGGATCAGCCTTTATTTTGTTCGCTTCTTCATGCGCATAAGACATTAAGGTCGTCCACAATGGCCTGCCTTCCTCTCCCTAGCTTAATGAAGGCATTGAGGTCGTGAACTGATGTGGATCTGCCTGGCTGCCTCTCACATCTTCATGGGCCTGAGGGGTGAAGGTCGTCCACACCTGGATGATCTGCGCCTACCAAACTTCATGGACATAAGTTCCAAAGGTCGTCCACAACTGGTTGATCTGCCTCTAGCTTCCTAATAGGGCATGAAGGCCACCAACATTGGGCAAGGGGGAAGCAAGCTGGTCGAGGTATTGAATATCACCGAGCATCCGAGCTACCACTTCAGGCAGGACGCTCCCCACGCAAGATAGATTATTCTGTCTCTCCTCGAATAGCCCATAAATAAATCAAAGCGAAATGACATATATAAAGAATGAAGCACGGGGACGTCAGTCGAGGGAGGAAGTGGCTTATCGATGGCGGCGATGAATCAAGGTCAAGGTATGACACAGATAATAATTCAGATGCGGCGGCGGCAGGGGAACAGATTCCAGCAGAGAAGAAAGGCGATCATGCAGGCCAATCAAGGTGGTTCGGGGATTGGATTTGAATATGATGACAGATAAAGAGTAGTTGCGAGTTCGTTGGTTCTTTCACCAGTGAACGATCAACAGACCTTCTATTCTTTCCGTGAACAGTATAAAGGGAAGGCTTTAGTTTTCTAAACAGAAAGAATAAGGTATGGTTGGTTTTACTCACTTCACTGGTTTGAGCCCTGTTCACATAAATAATAAGGTACATAGGCTTTATCGGGACGGAAAACCGGAGAAATACCCTTATTTACTGGGTTTACTGGGAGCCCTAAACATTCCCGTACGTGAACTGACCCATTAATTCTAATTCCTCCCGAATAAGGTACCTGAAGAACTTAAAGCCTTTATTTGTGTTTTTGATTTAGCCCTTTCTCTCTTGAATCAGGTATTGTTCAGGGATGATAAAGATCGTGGAAAGGGTTATTTGCCAAATGGTAAAGAAACCCCCTAGAATAAATGAACTGCCCCTTACACCATGTAAATGCGTTTCAACCATTCAATAAATGGGTGCCGGTTAATTGGACTCATAAATCCACCAGCAAAACACTACAAGGCCCGATATATTATTACTGCAATAGATTACTTAACCAGATTGGTAGAAGTTGTATCCACAGTAGATTTCTCCATGGGACCAGCCCGATTCATATTCGAACACATCATCTCCAGTCCCCACTGGGGTATCTATCTCTCATTTCTCTATAGGCAAGTCGATGACTTATAGCCTTTTCAGTTTATTCCTCTGATCCACCCACCCGATAATCTGGTGCTCGTAAGGTCTAATACAGGTGCTCCTCCTTCCCATAACCTGGGGCTTGTTTGTTCTAATGACCCGATGCCCGATGCCCTACCTATTGCCTATGATCCGGTCCTGTTCTGAAAGCATTCCCTTGGCAGCATGTTGTAGTACAGTTCCAGAGAAAGGTCTTTCTAGCAGGTGGGTGTAAATTATGGCTTCATTAAGAAGAGGTTGGGCATGACTGTCCCTTGCCTCCACCAAGCCATCGTCCTAGCCCATAGGGTTCCGGGCAGTATAAATCAAAGGGTAAGGCTCCTATCTCTCCATCCATGCAATGAACCGGGGGCTCCTAAAGGTCTGATATTGGTGCCTTGCCTGTAAGTGGTAACTTGAAAGACCTCATGAGATAGGGCCTATTTCAAAGATCTATGTCTAGCAGGTGAAAGAGTGAGAGGTTATTTAATAGAAGCAATACCCCATCTGATTTCAATACATATGTTGGCATCCAACACACTATGAGTTCACGCCAAAGAAAGAAACTGCCCTCTTTCTTGGATTTACTCCTTACTTATAATATCTTAGCCCTTGGGTCGGTGGGCACCTTATAACATTGCTATGAACTTTAGCTTACTCTGCATTACTGAAATCGACGACCTACAAATGTGTTAACCACCTTTTTCTACTGACTACACTTATGACTCGGGCACCCTACAAACATGGGTTCGCTTTATAAAAACATTCATTTTATAAGCTTAAAGAGAAACCTCGTTTGGAGTGGGTCCGGCTATGTCCCAGTGGGGTCGATAACTCTTCTTTTTCTGTAGCTAAATCAATTAGCGGAGCATGTAAGGTGATTCCTTACTCTAAGGCAGGTGGGCTGCAGCAGAAAGAGGCGCGCAGCGGTGAGGTTGATCCATGAAAACAAAGGGGAGGGGTTTGATCGATCCTATCCATCATCAGCTCTCCTTTCGTGAGTATCCTGAAGCCCGGTCCGAACAATAACAATAGTGCCTACCCACGCATTTCTCAAGCAAGTGGTTTGTTTGTAAGCCCCTACTACCTTACTTTAAGAGTTAAGGTTTGGTGAGCCGGTCTATACAAGGGTGGTAAAGACACCAGCCAGGTTGTTGGTAGCAGGGCACTAAAATTCATAAATAGGCAGGCAGGGACGTAGCGGTGTGAAAACGATGTGAAAAGAAAGTTGAATAGTGCCCGCCAAAACACGTACAATAGATCTTAGTAGTAAGGCAGTATATAATGCAAGAGGGCAGTTTCCAACAATGATTCCACAACTAAGCGGTCTAAAGCAAGGTAGGTAGAGTAAAGGTAAATAGCACTAGTAGTTGGACCAGGGTGGTTAGGAGAGACTAAAAGTCAAGGAGCGCAGCGGTCTCATCTTAGGGAAGTAATTTCTAATTATTCATCACTAGTCTCCGGCTGGAACAAGATTCAAAGGCAAAGAAGGTAATTCGTCACTATAAGCTCTGGGTAAATAAGATATGTTGAATGGAGTCGTAACTTGAAGTATACCTGTGCACTCCTTTATTTATCGAGCACATTCGGCAAACATTCAAGGTTAGGCTTATGATATAGATTGGCTCAATTTTCCTCTGCGTCACCAGAAGAACAGATTTAGGAAACCAGTCGATATCAATAAAATAGCTATCCACAAACTATTAACTGGTTAATTTGGGCACTGAAGAAGTTACCAGGAACATCAATCTAGGAACCTGTTGCTCAGAAGCAGAGAGGTAGGCATACATTCAGCTGTTCAGTCAGCAGTACAAGGAGACTTCTTTGCTAAGTGTGCCGGTAATTAATGATATACGTAATTTTGCAATAGAAGAATGAATAAAATGCCTTTTATTGAATCACTTCGTGCCTGAGATAACTCTTTGAAGGGAAGAAATAAAGGCAGTAAGTCAGTGTAATTGATCTGCTTCTCTTAAGGCATATCCTGCTGGCTGCTCTAATGATGCGTGTCCTGCTGCTTTTTAGGAGGCATTTTCCGTGTATCCTGGGGCAGGTTCCACTCACATATCCAGATGCGTGTTCGGCTTTCGAGGGAAGATGCGGGCTCCGTTTCCTCTTCTTTTGAGGCGGGCTGAGTTTACTTGGCTGGTTCCACTTCTTTTGTGCTCGGCTTTCAGCTGCAGGGTAGGGGCGGAGGTGCGGGTTCCGTTTCGTGCTCGGTTTCGGCTTTAAGCTTTTTGGGTGCATTATAAGTTTTGTGCTCGGCTTCAGCTTCTAAGGATGTCCATCCCTTCCTAACAAGGTGATTCCTGTTCTAGGGCTATAAGGTCTATATAGTTCTGGTAGGTGGGTAAAGAGTAAAGAAGGTTTATATGGGTTCCCCATACAGCTACGGCTTCCTGGCTTAAAGAATCTAAATGCAGGTTCTCTTCTCTAGTGAGTGCCTAAAAGCCTAAGTAAAGGTCCAAGGCTCCCGCTCCCGTACCAGGTCTAGTTCTATAGCAGGTAAAGAGAGTAGGTAAAGATGGTAATGCCCACGTATCTATCGTATTTCAGGTTCTAGGGTGGTAACTCCATGCTCCTAGGTTTCCAGCATAAAGGGTTTTCAGTATAAAGGTTGGTGGTAAAATACGATCGATCCCTACGGTACTGATGTTCTTGGTGGAATGCAGAGGCAGCACTGGTACTAACTCACTAAATGTCCTAGGCTGAAGGGAGAAAGGCCAAGGTTGAAGGTTGTGGTTTAATGCAAATCCCGGGTCTTTATCTCTAGTTGTACCTCCAAAGCTTCCTAAAGTAAAGTGTAATGGCAGTCATAAGTCTGGTCCCATAATCCTATCCCAACTCTGTTCTCTGATGTCCTAACAATAATCCAATCCATCTACCCAAGGCATACCCGGCAGGCCAGTGAAATCAAATCTAAGCCATAAGGTAAAGCACCACACGACCCTCTACCTCTCCTATCTATGCTATGGTGGGCCAAATAGCGGTAGTACGAGGTACGTACGGAGTAAGTCGTTGTAATTTCATTTATTATGATTATTCCAGAATTTGTTCAACTACGATAGTGCCCTTCACTATCTTTTTTATCTCTCAATTGAGAAATCAATCGGAATCTGGCTGGCCCGGAAATACTTCTACTTTTTCCCTTACTCTTCGTTCCAAGATCGGTCTGCTTTTCATTTCATGATTCTACCCCTGGGTGAGGCGGATTTGAAGGCAGCAGGCAGACTGAAAAAGAAGTTGTCCAGAGACCCTAGACCCTAGCCAGTAACGTAAGGTCATGTTCCCGCCTTGTTAGAATTGCCAGAAGCTCAGGATCCCACCCAGGAGCATTGGAAGACCCGTAGCCTTAAGCCCTGGAGCAGCATTTTTCAATAAGGTCCTCCCTGAAACAAGTGAGTGACCGAGGATGGATGCTTTTCTAATTTACTGGGCGCCCACGGAGAGATAGATCCCTGCCGGGTCGTGCCCAGCGTTTGAGTCCTGCTTCGTTTCACCTTCCGACTGATAACTTTACTGCTTCGCTCGAATAAGACGACCCGCCGATCGAACCACCCATCGGCCGGCCCTTGACACCCTGAGAACCACCCTCAGAACCAAACCGCGAACCGAAGAACCAACACTGCACAGACCCGGCTGGCCTGAGGACCGCGTAAGGTCTTATAGAGGTCTTGCCCTTCATAGACTACTCACTTTTGAACTTTCAAATTGACCAGTTCAAGGCCACATTCGTAATGGGGGAATGAACCAGCTACAGTGCCTGATTCATGCAGATTCATTTACAAAACTTAGGGCCACCTCTATTTTGGGTAGGGGAAGGTCCCGAGATGCCACCCTTTCACTTGCAAATTTACCATCTGGATAGGTCCGATAGGTCTTTACCTTCATAAGGCAAGGACACGTGAGCACTATAGCCAAAATTGAGTTCGGGACCCAGATAGAAGAATCATATGCCTTCGACCCCGTCAAAACAACTCCGTGCCTTTATCAAATACGCATTTTGCGAAGCTTTTTGGTTGGAGATCGATCGGAACCACTACAAAAGACCCAACCGAGCTGTTCGCCTAATGGATTTAGAATAGCTGAAGCTCCTCTCGATGGCGGCGATGGCGGCGATGGCGGCCCCCGGGGATTGGGGTGGGTGGGTAAATAGTGGGAAGGTGAGCGATAAATCGATGGCGGCCTTATCAGTCGAGCCCCCTACCGGGTCCTTATGGTCGAGCCCCTCACCATCGGAATAGTGAGTGACTCCGTCGATGGCGGCCTTATTAGTCGAGCGTGCTACGCACCCTGACGGACCTTATGGTCGAGCGATAAATCGATGGCGGCCCCCGGGGATTGGGGTGGGTGGGTAAATAGTGGGAAGGTGAGCGATAAATCGATGGCGGCCAGTCGAGCCCCTACCGGACCTTATGGTCGAGCCTGCTTACGCATCCTCTCGATGGCGGCCTTAACAGTCGAGCACCTAAAGGTGATGGCGGCCTTAACAGTCGAGCATGCTAACGCATCCTCTGATGGCGGCCCTTATGGTCGAGCACCTAAAGGTCCTTAACAGTCGAGCACCTAAAGGTCCTTATGGTCGAGCCCCTCCGGTCCTTATGGTCGAGCCCCTACCGGTCCTGCTGAAAGACTGGCTACCCGATGAAACTCCGATTCGATCTGCAATAGATGCACTCAATTTTCTGGCCTCATCCCGATCGCAAGGAGAGGTTCACTATGATAGACTAGGAGGGGACTTCTCTTTGTGTCCCGGAAAGGTCCCGGAGGGGCTTGCGCTTCCTAGTGCAAGGAAGGATCGCGGACACGGCATGCTCTTCATATTGACGGATTTGCATGCATATAGATGACTCCTTCCCAACGTCTTTCCTTATCCATCTGACTGAGGTAGATAGAAACATCTTGATATCTATCTCTGCTTGCGAAGAGAGAAGTTGATCGACCTCCCTCACCATATGAATAGTGAGTGACCGATGGCGGCCTTGACAGTCGAGCCCCTCTCCTTGACAGTCGAGTGTGCTTTCATTTGACTTATTGGGCTCTCAAATAAGTCACTAGCTGCCGGACCTCTCCTCTCCTCTCCCTCTTCAATTTACTTATTTGCCCCTCAAATAAGTCAAAAAATGGTCGAGCACCTAAAGGTCCTTAACAGTCGAGCACCTAAAGGTGATGGCGGCCTTAACAGTCGAGCATGCTAACGCATCCTCTGATGGCGGCCCTTATGGTCGAGCACCTAAAGGTCCTTATCAGTCGAGCACCTAAAGGTGATGGCGGCCTTATCAGTCGAGCCTGCTTGCGCATCCTCTGATGGCGGCGATGGCGGCCTTAACAGTCGAGCGAGAAATCGATGGCGGCCTTAACAGTCGAGCCCCTACCGGTCCTTATGGTCGAGCACCTAAAGGTCCTTAACAGTCGAGCACCTAAAGGTCCTTATGGTCGAGCCCCCTAAAGGGTGATGGCGGCCTTATCAGTCGAGCCTGCTTGCGCATCCTTATCAGTCGAGCCCCCTAAAGGGTCCTTATCAGTCGAGCCTGCTTACGCATCCTTTGAGTTTCAGATCTCAGAGCGGGCTTTGACCATGTCTCCCGAGAAAGATCAGTACATATGGCGTAAGACGATTTCACATATCGAGGTCGGTATGGGATCGGGTGTGTTTCCCGTCTGACAATGATGCCCGCCCGGGAAGACATCTCAGATCTTCGTGCCGGCGTTCGCTTTTGGCTATTCCTAAATGTGTGGATACATGGTTCGAGAAATGCACCGCGCGAGATGACGAGATTCTATTTGGTTGGCGGGATCTCCGCCATTATATACGTAATTACGTCATTGTCGCTCTTCTTAGATCTACGCGTCATTTCGACACTTTCTCGAGCAGACACAGTGCATATATTATATATGTCATTATGCTATCGAATTCATTATTCGATCGATAGAGCGTGAATGCATATATTATATATGTAATTACGCTTTCTCGAATCCAATCACCGTACTTATCTGTTTGTTCCCCTCTCCTCACCATCTGAATAGTGAGTCGATGGCGGCCTTATAGTTCTTCAAGTTGATGGCGGTGGTCGAGTCATGCTGTAGCATGATGGCGGCTTTTGGGGGGTTTATTTGGAGGGGCCCCAAAAGAGAGTTGTTCCTCTCCCTCGTAACCTCGGTCGAGCCCCTTACCAGGTCCTCTCCCTTTGGTCGAGCCCCCTACCGGGTCCTCTCCTCACACGACAGGCTCACCCTCGGCGGAGGTATGCAATATTGAGCAACGCAAGTCATTCATGCATAATATATGCATTCACGCTCCATTATAATGATATATCTCTATTTGTATACGATATTACGGGTACGATCGATGATTCGAGCTACGATCCCATACGACGCTAAAGCGTAATGACATATATAATATATGCATTATCTGCCTCCCGCTCTAACCGGCAATAACAAGTCTTTCCCTCACCACGAGCCCTGCCGGGGGCATGATGGCGGCCCTCGACCTCCTCTGTCGGTCGAGCGATAAATCCCTCACCATATGAATAGTGAGCCCCTACCGGGCCTACCGGGCCTCTCCTCGACCTCCTCGGCCGAGTCCCTCGACCTCGTAACCTCAGTCGAGTCCCTCCGGACCTCACTTCTTTGGGGAAGGTGAGCTTCCAAATCGATGGCGGCCCCCCTCTCAAATAAGTAACTAAGGGCAGTCGAGTGTGCTAACGCACCCTCACCATATGAATAGTGAGTGACTCCGTCCCTACGGGCCTATTGTCGAGAGTTCGGCCTTTCAATTTACTTATTTGGTGGGGGGGCGGGGGTCGAGCACCTAAAGGTCCTCTTCAATTTACTTATTGGGTGGGGGGGCTTATGGTCGAGCCCCCTAAAGGGTCCTTATCAGTCGAGCCCCCTAAAGGGTCCTTGATTGCTTATTGGGTTGGTCCTCGCCGTATTATCTCCTTTCTTCTTTGTCCCTCCCTTTCTTTGAGAGAAGAGCGTCGGCGCTCTCTTAGCATTCGTTCGCTAAGTTGTCTGGTTCGAGCCCATACTTCTCCGTGTGAAACGAGAACCTATATCATCATATGGTTTTACTTTTCAACCCATCCCCTATCTATTACGGCAGCACAGTCACTTTTGTATTGACACGCTCTTATTCCAGATTGACTCAGTATCCGGGCCATGGCCGGTTCAAACAGATTTTCCCTTTAATACTCAATCAGGTCGAATCCCTTTATTTTGAACATAATGTCGATACGAAAAGAGACGTGTACCCTATCTCCGAGGAGGAGTGTCAACAAATAATAGCAGCGCTTCGTGATTTCTCTTTTAGGTTCCTCCCTTTATACCGAATTGACATTCCCAAACCTGGGAGGCCTGGCAAGTATCGACCCATTACAATTCCTCATCCGCGTGACGTCATAGTAATGGAGGCATTGGAGATTATATTGACTGAGCTATTTGAAAGCATATTTCTACCAAGCTCACACGGATTTAGACCAAAAAGAGGAACGAGAACCTGTTATTGGGACATTTTAGGGTTGAGTAACATCCACTATTGCGTAGATGCAGATATCGTCAGTTGCTTTGATGAAATACCTCACGAGAGATTATTAGATTATATCGACACTATTATTGACGATGAAAGGCTACGGGCTCTGATATCTTTCTTTCTAAAGGCGGATATAGTGGACAAGAAGGGCACTAATTATGGAGGAAAAGAAAAAGGAATTCCCCAAGGGAGCCCTACCTCTCCAATCCTTATGAACATATATCTGCATCAGCTGGATGTTCTCGTGGAAACATTTTGAGCGAGGTCTCCCTACGCCCATTACGTCCGCTACGCGGATAACATACTACTCGTTTGCAAAATCAAAAACATCAATCCTCAGATCTTCCTCGAGAAACTTCAGGATTTCGTGACCGATCTGCGACTAAGTCTGACCATCTCTATTCATTCGAGGGGAGGGCCCCCATTTCTGTTTCTAGGCATCTATCTCAAGGTGTATTCGGATGGGCATATAAATATCTTCGCACCCTTATCGAGAATAGAGCGAAAAATTGATACCATCCGAGAGCAAGCTAAAGGACTTAGGGAACCGATTAACGACCCGGAAGCGCTAGAAGAGAAGCAAAAGGACTTAATCAACCTGTATAATAACAAAATAGTGAGTTACTTGGCCTTTTACGTTAAATGTCAGAATTCATCCAAAAGTAAGGAACTTCTGATTCTTTGTGGGCGGAAAGCTGTAGCAGAACAGAGCGGCATCCAGCTTTTAGGTACAGGGGTATGAGGGGTGATCCTCAGCACTGTGTTCCATCTATGCTCCTGTCTATCCTTCTGCCCTCCGATGCTTAGGCTATACTCGAGGGAGAGGCTCCGGAAATTGTTATGCACCCTTTGTTTATGTGTTTATGCTCGGGTAACAGAATCTGGGATAGGACCTGAAACTAACACTTATTCGACTAGACCCACTTAGTTAGCTGCCTTTGCTTCTAACGCTGGTGAATCAATTGGATATGGAACGGGGTCATTTACCGGGACTGGAAATGAGCGGGGTATGGGCTCTGCTGTTGGCGTGGTAAACACCTGGAACCGGACCTGAAGATCATGTATAGCTCAGCCAAACTGGGGTACAAGGGAGGGAATACTAAGGTAAACAAGGCCCCTCAGGGAAAGGAACACCAATAGCACGCATGTCCGGATGTCAAACATCTGCTGTCGATGAATCATATACCGCTCTCCTTAAGAGGAAGGCATAACACCGGAAGGGATAGGAGGCGAATCAAAAAAGAAAGTCAACAGCGGATCAGTATGACCATGAAGGTGAAACTCGCTAATTAAGTATGGTTGCTACGCTCGGGATCCGTAAAGATGGCTATAATCTTGTATATAGAGTGTCTTATGGGCCGATTGCGTTCGGAACTGTTCGGCTATAAATGCCTTGGGCCCTACATGCTACCTTTGTTGGTTGGCCAAACTCCCACTCGCCTTCTCTCCTACGGCTTATCGTATCAGCCTCCCTTGGCATGACTATAGAGATAGATGGATACCGGCTCTTGGAGGAGTTTCACTATTGCAGTCCTATATACGTTGCAGGTCGACCAGGGGAATGTGTCATTATATCCGGCCACCTCGATCCTTCTGCCCTTTAGCTCCTGTGCAAAGAGTCGGCTTGGATGACTTGGATTAAGTGGCTTAAAGCTCACGTATTATGATCTGTCAATGGCAATGGAGAATCTAAGCTGCAGGGATAAGTGCTGAGCCTACAGCTGTCCCTTGTGCTTATACTAGGTACGGACGGACCAACTGCGAAATTGGCTGGCGTCAGCGAAGCTTCCTACTCTCTGGCATCTTACTAGGTGGCTAAGCGTAGTCATATGGCGGCGGCTCATGCTGTTTCACGTCCAGCGGCTCATGCTGTACACTGTAAGTCGGTTAACGGGTAGAGCTGTTCGTAGACAAGCTGAAGTGGATGTGGCAAGGTCTAAGTGTCAATTTGATCGAAACTGATTAGCGGGTACCTTTGCCTTTGTAGGATCCGCTGCTGGACCGACGAATGATCCACTTTAGTAATTCAATCTACTTATAATGTCTTATCTCGGTGCGAAGTGCGAAGCATGCATCGTGAAAGAAAATATATGCATATTTCTCTCACTGAATTGAGACTGGGAAAAATCGATCGAAATGAATAAACAATGATGCTCAGAATGCTGAGTATATAGAGATTGATGTGTTTTCTTTTCTCTTTATATCAAGTCGAAATTAGGAGATTGAAAGTCTCTTTAAATGTATGATTGTGTTATTAACGATGCACCTTGCTTGATTCCATGAGGCATAGTTTAGATGTTTCTTCAATGACTGGTTGTTTCAATGACTGAATAATCCATGCCATGTAATCTTTGTGATAGTCCATCATGTCTTTCAATAGGATAGTTATTGCTGATCTTGCTGCTATGTGAAAGAATATATGGCTCTCTCTGATCTTGCTAAGTGAAAGAATCTAGGGCTCTCTCTGATGTTGCTATCTATGTGAAAGTGAAAGAATATATGGCTTGATCTCTGATTCATGATGATCTAAAATATTGATGACGTAACAGGCAAAATAGGATGATGATCTCCCTTTGCTAACCTACTCATCTGTACATGCGGTAATGAATATATGTTTGCATGCCATGATTCACAACATGAATATTTTAATGGTTCGTATTGCCTCCACCAGGTGATCTTAATGCTGAGTCTTCCCTGCTGCTTCTATCTTAGACCAGCTTATATAAGAAAAGGTCAGTTCGCAGTATAACACCTATCTTTCGGTCGTCCTGTACAAGCAATGAAAAGAATATCTTCCTGTGAAATCAATGGGAACAAGTTTATTGAGTTAGCCACAAGCCATGGGAACAAGTTGACTAAGCAATGAATGGGAACATATATCTATATATATAGATATCATCGTGGAAACAAGTTGAGTTAGCAATGGGAATAGCCGTGGGAACATTTCCAACAAGCAATGGTAAATAACTCTTAGTCTCGATCAAGCAGCAAGGAAAGAATAATAGTTGTGGCAAGCAATGAATGAGAAATAACTCTAAGTATCGCTGCTTGTCTCCGAATCCAGGAAGAAAATAACTACAGAAGCACAGTCTTGAACCCTATAGTGGTAAGGGATATTAGGGGGAATCCTCAGTATAAATAATATATCCGGCCTATAGTCTCGCTAACGCTTACACTAGTCCTTACCAGAGGCGGTAACAAGTAGAAAGCCCGTATAAGAGCCAGTATAAAGCCATCAGTATAAGGAAATAGATTCATTTAGATTCTGTTTAGAGACCGATGGTTAGATACCGAAGGACTTATACTTAAAGGTATGGACTAACGGTAAGGTACGGTACGGAAGGATATAGGGATTATACTGTCAGAACTTTCCCTTTCATATGAGCTGGACTCTTATCTTATCTGTAGTAAGGACCTCTTGAGGCATGGTTTCTTTAAGCGTATCCCCTCTATATATTCTCTTTTCCCGTGGCTTACCCCTTGCCCGATCCGGACAAGCTACTTCGTTCCTTCTCATTTTCTCCTAAAAGGATATACTGAATAGTCGGTAGGGATTAGCCCGTCTACTTCCTTTCTTGGTTCTCGTTCCCATCAGTATTTCTATTTGGCTCAGCCCCTCAATCAACGGCTCTCGTTCCTCCTCTCGCCACGCTCAGGAAGGTGGTCGGGGCTAAAGGTCGGGCTCTTTCCCACTAATTCCACCAGATTGGCGAAATCTTGCAAAAACATGAGCCGAAAGGCCTCCCGTAAGGGTTTCCGAACTAGTAAATACACTTTCTCAATTAGAGACCTAATTTCTACTTCATTTCTACTCGTTCCAGAAAAGAATGACGCTCTTTCCTTATGTGACATCGGGAGGGCAAGGAACGTTAAGTGACTCGACCTCTGAAATGACCACTAAAATGCAAATAAGGGCTTTGACCAAAACCAACGGTAAGACCTATAGAGTTTTATAGTACTTCCAATGTGTATGTGAGTATAGGGCTAATAACGGCTTACTTATTACTGTAGTGTATAAAGCCCCTGCCCTGAAAGAGGACCCTTTAGGGGGCTCGACTGTTAAGGACCTTTAGGTGCTCGACCATAAGGACCTTTAGGTGCTCGACTGATAAGGACCTTTAGGTGCTCGACCATAAGGACCGGTAGGGGCTCGACTGTTAAGGCCGCCATCGATTTCTCGCTCGACCATAAGGGTTTTAACGCTCACTCATCATATGGGTGAGGG
>Ga0181465_100060_pt2 | contig 25113 bp, 31 predicted proteins | sample InSIn3gowninarea_FD_119076 | JGI IMG/M metagenome (GOLD analysis project Ga0181465, IMG submission 119076) | Clean room microbial communities from NASA Spacecraft Assembly Facility at Jet Propulsion Laboratory, Pasadena, California, USA -... ... | reverse complement strand
TCGGAAGTATACTCGACACAAATGCCTTTATTAGCAGCCCAAACACCTTCGTAGCGTTTCCGTTCCGTTTGTGTGACAGCATCTCGCCATCGTTTGCGATCACCCTCGTGATGCTTGTTTGGATGTTTCCGTACAAATCGTTTCTTTTTGTGCTTTGAGTACGGGTCCTCGTCCTCTTCGCTGTCAGAGTCAGAAGAAGGTTTCCGCATCGTGTGGCGCATTCCTTTCTTTGGGGGAGATGGTGTGCGGTGTAGAAAGCTGGAATGGGAAGTGCGCCGGCTTGTAGACGGTACAGAGGGTGGGAGTTTTGTGGGCGAAGCTGCTCGTGAGGAGGCGAGACTTGATGCGACGATGGCGTTGGCGAGAGAGTCACCGGATTTGAGAGGGGTCATACGACGAGGATGTAGTTGGTGATAAGCGGCGGTGATTGAAGGATGACCAGGTTGAGTCAGGTGATTAGGACTATAATTACGAGCGATAGGAATGGGCTTGGTAGAAGTGGACGTCGAAAGGTGCAAAGGATCGGGAGAAGGCGATGGCTGTGGTGGTGAACGGGTTGTCTTTCTGACTGAGATGGAGCGTGAAGGCGGTTCAATACGGATTGTAGGTTCAACAAGCTCCTGGACCTTGCTGTCGGCGCGCTGCATGGAGCGACGAGCTGGCGGCAGACTCGGCTTGGAGGGTTGGTCTGGTGATAGGTGATCTCTCGCGGACTCATAGGCCTCATCGCCCGAACTCTCGTAGTGATTCTGCTCTAGTCGGGTTGTGATGGGCTCCAGCGTTTGGTTGCGTAGAAGAGCAGTCTTGCGCAAAGGTTTCGGAGACTTGATGGCGGGAGGCAGTGGTGGTGTGCCCTTGCGCTCGAACATCTCGACCAGCGAGGTAGTCGGCGGTATGGGTGTCAGGTCCAGCTTGTCCGGCGACTTTCTCTTGGGGCCCGGAGCAGCGATCGGCGGAGAGACATTCCTGACTGTGCGCGCTGGAGCTTGAGCCGGTAGACGGGCGGGAACATTGTTTATGGCAGGAGCAGCGCGGGCGGCGGCGATGGTCGCTGTCAAGCTGGATGCCGAAGGGCTCGGCTTGTGCGGTGGTCGCTTGGGCAGTCTCAGGAGATCCGGCGAGGTTCGGCTGCTGGCGGGACCGTCGCGGCCGGTGATGGGACTTCGTGCTGGTCGCGCATTGTGTTCTTGCTTGACGGATGCAGGAGGCGGCGGCGGCGGTGATCGCTTGTTGAGATACTTCAAAGCCTCATGTGGTGGCAGGGACTTGATGAAGGCTAGGTTGGCGCCGGTAAAGGCGGCGTCGCGCGAGGCGGCGGAAGTCGAAGGTTGTCGTTGTGCACCATTCGGGCTCGTACGCAGAGGTTGCCTAGGGCTCCCCATTGGCCATGCAAATGAGTGTCTCTAGGATGGCTATCATTGATTTTAGGGGTTTGCTGATTGATGCATGCTTTTCTTTGTTTGGCCGTTGTCAACTTCTCTCCGTCGTCGTCAACCGGGGCTGTGCTGACCCGGCGCCTGACACGAACACGCTCCATACGGCACATCACGCTCCTTTGCAATCAATTTAACGACACATGACTGCGCGTCCATCACGACGCGTCACCCTGCATCTTTCGCTTCTCGACACTGACCTACTGCTGCCTTGGTGCAGTTTACCCTTTCGTCTGACATCCCCAACGGAGCACTCAACTTGCTGCGTGCCAACTGACTCTCCATCAACATCGCAAAATGCCTACCTCAGACGTCGACATGCGCGAGGTCATTGACTTTGACGACGACGACGATGATGCCGTTGTCTATCAAGAAACACAACGTCCTTCCATCATGACCGAGGAACAACTCGATGAAAAGTATCCCAACCGTCCTCACAACCACTCCAAGACCTTTCCCTTCAGCGACCTGTTTCTCACCCTTTTCAATCCACTCAATGAGAACAAGAGACGCCGTGGCGGTCCCGCCTTGGTAAGAAGACGTGGCGTCAGTCACCAGAAGAATGTCAACGAGACTCGTAGATCAATCATCGAAAAGTTCATCAACCGATGGCGTACCGAGGTTGGCAACGACATCTTTCCTGCCTTTCGTCTGATCGTGCCCGAAAAGGATCGCGAAAGACCCATGTACGGTCTAAAAGAAGCTACCATCGCCAAATTGATGCTCAAGACTCTGCAAATCGACAAGAATAGCGAACCCGGCTACAACTTGCTTCATTGGAAATTGCCAGGAGTCAAGTCTACAAGCCAGATGGCTGGTGACTTTGCTGGAAGGTGTTACGAGACAATGTCCGGACGTGAAGGTCGTTCAGGTCCTGGCAACCTCACCATCGAACAAGTCAACAAGATGCTTGACGAGCTGTCCAAGAAGCAGAAGGAGGCAGAACAACTACCCATCTTTCGAGAGTTCTACAATAACATGGATCGTGAGGAAATGATGTGGTTGATCCGTATCATCCTGCGTCAGATGAAGGTAGGCGCTACTGAAAAGACCTTGTTTGATGCATGGCATAAAGACGCCGAGAAACTGTTCAACGTCTCGTCAAGTTTGAGACGAGTCTGCTGGGAACTGGTCGACCCCGAGATCAGGCTTGATGGTAACGATACCGGTATAAAGATCATGCAATGTTTCCAACCTCAGCTTGCACAGTTTCAGATGCATACTGTTGAAAAGATGGTCACCCAGATGCAATGTACCGAAGAGGATCCCATCTTCTGGATTGAGGAGAAGCTGGATGGTGAGAGAATGCAGCTTCACATGATTCACGACGAATCGACTCCTGGAGGATTTCGCTTCAATTACTGGTCACGAAAGGCGAAAGACTATACCGATCTGTATGGCAAAGGCTTTGAAGAAGAACAGTCTGCGCTCACCCGTCACCTCAAAAACGCCTTCAACGAGAATGTACGAAGCATCATACTCGATGGTGAGATGATCTCTTGGGACATGAAGGACGACAGAATCGTTGGCTTTGGTCATCTCAAAACACACGCCAAAGCGCACCGAGAAGACATAAACTCGCCACATGCACGTCCGCTGTTTCGTATCTTCGACTGCTTATACCTGAACGACGAAGTCTTGACAAACTACTCGCTCCGCGATCGAAGAAAAGCTCTTGTTTCAGCTGTGAACAATGTCCACCGGCGGTTCGAGATCCACGAATACGTTGAAGCCACGACAGCTGCAGATGTCGAGCCCGAGTTGCGCAAGGTGGTAGCAGAATCTTCCGAAGGTCTTGTCATGAAGAACCCTCGCTCTGTCTATCTCCTTAATTCCCGCAACAGTGACTGGATGAAAGTCAAGCCCGAGTACATGACCGAATTTGGCGAACAGCTCGATTGCGTTGTGATCGGAGGCTATTACGGCAGTGGTCATCGAGGAGGCAACCTTTCCAGTTTCCTTTGCGGTCTGGCTCCGCCCAGTCATCTCGCAACTTCCAATCCGGAATTCATGTTTTCGTTCTGCAAAGTCGGCGGTGGAATGACAGCTCATGACTATGCCGAGATACGACACTTGACTGACGGCAAATGGATGCCATGGGATAAGAAGAATCCTCCATTGGAGTGGATTGAACTCGGTGGTCATGAGGAAAATCTGCAATACGAGATGCCTGATGTCTGGATCAAGCCCAGTGAGTCTGTGGTCCTTCAAATCAAGGCCGCCTCAGTCATCGAGCAGGAGAAGAGATATCGCACCAAATGCACGCTGCGCTTCCCACGCTTTACTGCGCTCCGCAAAGATAAGGATTGGAAATCAGCCCTTACTTGGGAATCCTTTAGAACTCTCAAAGCTCGCGCCGAGCACGAGAGAAAGGAAAAGGAATTCAAAGTTGACGATGCTCGCAAGAAGCGTGCCAAACGTGCTCGTAAGAAGGTTCTAACCATCATCGGCGCAGACGAACAGGTCAAAACGCCATATGCAGGTCCTGAATCTGCTCTTTTCAACGGCATGAATTTCTACATCATCACTGGCGCTGCAAAGCCATTGAACAAGACCAAAGCAGAATTGGAGCAACTGGTCAAGGCGAATGGAGGTAACATCGTCGCCACTCATAGTAATGCCGACACCATATGCATTGGAGAAGGCAATCCCATTCGCATAGCTTCAATCAAGAAAGCTGGTACTCGAAACATCTTCAAGCCACACTGGTTGTTGGAATGCGTCAAGCAGGCTGAAACAGATGTCGGAAGACCCAACGTCCTTCTCCCCTTCGAACCACGCCACGTCTTATTCAAGAAGGAGGAAGACGAGGACAGCTTCAACGGCAATACTGACGAATATGGCGACAGCTTCGCCCGAGATGTTGATGTTGAAGAATTGGAAAAGTTACTTGCTGATATGCCCAAGTTCGAAGATGACGACTACGATGCTGATGAGATTATGGATGAGTTATTCGATGACGATGTTCTGGATGGACCAGGATGTATGTTCAGAGGTCTACGCATACACGTTTCTGGCCAAGGTACACACATCGAGGCTGCGAAGCGTGTTGTTCTATTTGCCGGAGCACGTCTGGCGGACTCAATGGACGACGAGGAAATTACACATGTTGTGGCCGGATCAGAAGCGGAAGCAAGAGAATTGAGGATACAGACGGCCAGCCGCCGATATCCACCACGCGTTGTCACAACAGGCTGGGTCATGAAGTCACTCAGAGAAGGCACGAGGCTTGATGAGGAGAGTGAGCTTTGAAAGCAAATAATGACCTTGATGAACAATCGTCGGAGTTTGGCGGAGATAGCGACAGAAAACAAACGCCGCGGCATTTCATCATACCATATCTTCGCCATCCACTATCCTTATAAAATCCACAGAGTTTCAGTTCAAAAGCCCTCTTCCTTCAGCCAACCAGAAATCCGTCTCAATTCACAGCCATGTCTTCCAAAACTCTCATCCTCGTCACCGGCGCAAACCAAGGTCTCGGCTACTACGCCGCTCAACAATTCGCCGCTACTGGCAATCATCACGTCCTCATTGGTAGCCGCGACGTCAACAAGGCTAAGAAGGCCATTGAGACTCTTGCAGCCGACGACTCTGTCAAGGTCTCTGCCTCTGACTTGACACCTCTGGAGATCGACGTCAATTCAGACTCTTCCATCGCCGCAGCAGCCAAGCACGTGAAGCAAACCTATGGCAAATTGGACATCCTCCTCAACAATGCCGGAATCGCACAACAGCAAGAAGCCGCCGCCGACGGTAGCGGTCCTTCATTGAGAGATATTTACCGCTCACACTACGAGACCAATGTCTTCGGCGCCGCAGTGGTGACCGACGCCTTCCTACCTCTTCTCCGCAAGGGCTCTGCCAAACGTCTGGCATTCACATCTTCTGGTCTCGCATCTCTGGAGCTGGCAGCCAAGCCCAACACCTTGTACTCAGCCAACAACTACCCCATCTACCGCTCTACCAAGACTGCTCTGAACATGATTATGCTGCACTATGCATTGAGTCTTGAGAGCGAAGGTTTCGTAGTTTCAGCAGCGGATCCTGGATATTGCGCTACCAACTTGAATGGTAACAGTGGATTCAAGGATCCCAGAGATGGTGCCAAGGAGTTGGTGAAGAGTGTTGTGGGAGAGAAGAAGGATGTCCACGCTGTTATGGTATCAGACGATGGAGTTGTACCTTGGTAGACACATATACCCGTGACACCTATAGCAAGGAATCGATTCCGTTATAGGAGTAATACGAACAAAGTTCAATGTCACGTCATGGTACTGTTGACCGACACGTATTTTGCTCTTGGTCAAAACGGATAGCTTGCAACTACACATAATGTTCCCGCACTTTGTTTCAACGTGACGCTCACAATTCACTCCTACAGACCATTACCGAACCATCTAGAGCACCACAATACCATCCAAGACATGCAGGAAATCAGAATTTCATGTCTCGCGGAAACAAAGTCCTCGGTGGCAGCCCCCACATTCGGCGGGGCGCTGACCGCCTTTCGGCGCTGCGAACAAGACCGTTGTGCCCCCTGAACAGCCGTTATACAACAGTCTTCGTGAAACCAGGAGAGCAGCGCACGCGGGCAGCAAGAGAAAACCCATCTCAGGGGGTCGACGGTGGAAGGGAAGCGAACCACAGAAAACGGGCAGGCACAAACTGGTTCATTGCCCCTGGTACCTTTCGGTTCGCATCTTCTTTCTTTTCTACTCCTTCACTTGATACACATCGCTTCACAGCATATCTTTTTGAGCACAAAAAACAACACGTCCACACACGTCTTCACGTCTTCAAGAAGTGTATACACGTATCTGACGCGACCTTTCACAATGATTTCAGAAATCGAAAGAGGTTTCAACTATACCTTGACTCGCGACAAGCTGGCCATGAATCTTGGCTCCCCACCAAGGAAAACAAAGAATGTTGCAACACCTGCACCTGCACCTGCACCTACATCATCTGCGACATCATCAACAACAACAACAAACACGTACCCTCCAGCACCTTCCACACCACCACAAGCACCTTCGTCTTACCCACCGAGACATGATTCCAGACCGTCCAGCGACATCCGCGTCGCGAGTTTGGAGCAACAAGTCGCACACTTGACGCAAAAAGGCGTGGAAGCAGGTGAGTCTTTTGGCTGTTATCCTTGCCTATGCTCCTCACCCCTCTGCATGTGCATATGTACATCTCCCCTTCCTTGCATCTTTCCTTTCCCTCCCCCCTTCCATCACCTTTTACTAACTAAAGCTTTCCACCACATAGCCGACCAACTCGCCAACTACGAAGAAGAAATCCGCAATCTCAAAACCCAAGCGAACCCACGCGTAGACTCACCCTTGGGCATCGTCGCACCTACACAACAACCTGCGCAGAGTTTGAGCAGAAACTCCTCCATCACCAGCGGCAAATTCAGTTTCCTCACGCGAACATCCTCTCTCACCACCGCCTCCAAACCCCTCCCCAAGACCCCTGCTGCTTCAAAATCCTCACCAATGGCACCCTCACCTTCCAGCGCCGCTCTCACGGATCTCCAACAAGCCCTCGCCAAAGAAACAAAAGCCCGTGTGGCCGCGGAGAAGAAATACCACGAATTGGAACAAGAGCTTGAAGATCTAAGCGCGACATTGTTCGAGCAGGCAAATGAAATGGTGGCCAAAGAGAGAAAGGAAAAAGCGAAATTGGAAGAGCGGATTAAAGTTTTGGAGGAGAGGGATGTGCTGTCGAGAAAGAGGTTGGAGATGGTGGAGGGCGCGTTGGGGAGGATTGAGAGGGTGAGGAAACTTCTGGGGCAGGAGGGGTGACGGAAAGACGGCATGATGGTTCGAACGAAACGACATACCATCCAAGCTGTCTGTTATGACCCTGGCACCACCTTATGGGTCTGAGACACCGTCGCTGCCCCGAGACTGGAGACCTATGGCATACACACGCTGCTGCCCATGCTGGCCTTGAAGTGACGCCATCAATTTCGTCTGGCTGTTCACACCTTTTCCGGCAGATCGACCTGCTACGAGCAAGAGACACCATACCGTCCAGCTCAGCTCAGCTCAGCCCAAGCCTAGCCCCAAGCTTAGCCGAATGCCTCAAGCCAACATCACTGGTCTGAGTCGAAAATACCCTCGTCGGTCGCCAATACACCCACCGAAGCACCTCCACTTCCCGGATATACATCTGCGGCAAGATAAGGAACAAGAGGCCAGGCTCCAAGCAGGAAACCAAAAGCTTTCAACAAAGACAGCACAGCACAGCACTCAAAGTCACGAAAAAGAAGGGCTTACGAATGCGCGAAACAGAAAGAGCAATCAAACCCTCCTATTCTAGATTTCAATTTCATTTCCTTTCCTGACACGTTACGCAAAACATCTAAATAGCAAAATATTCACACTTCTGACATTACAGATATTGTGTCTATGGATGTTGCAATTGGTTGTAGAGAACTATCAATACCGTCCTCTGCTCCCTCGTATTCAAATGCCAGGTGTCCAGCAATCCTCGGAGGTCCTCGTCAAAGTTGAATTCTCCCATGTAGATGTGGAATCACATCAAGCCATCGGAGTAGCCCATCTCTCTCGTAGGCAGTAAATTTCTGAACATGGTATGCGATGTGGCAGAGGAGGATATGTGGGAAGAAAAATCTGTCATGTGGAAAGAATAGTCGAGTAGAATAAAGGACGACTTTATGGTAGATAGATCTCGTCAATGTGTAAATAGTTATGAGGCAGGTAAGTACCGCAAAACAAGTCTCGAGATAACAGTGGTGGCTGTTGAGATGCGATGATGATGTTGTTGTTGTTGATAAAGTTGACAAAACATCAAGGTCGTTGTGTGTCATGGCAAAATCCTTCCGCGGTGCTTCCGGGAAGGCTGTGCCGACTCCGCCGCATTTCCGGCTTATCCCCTCTAGCTAAGCCTCACCTCTACTCTTGATAACTGCTATATAACCTGCCATCTACTTCTCCTATATCGCTACATCGACAAACCCATCACCTGTTTCCAACTCAACATGGGCAGAATTTCGGAAGAAAGCGCAAGCACTAGATCGTCCTTTGACGCCGAGGGTGGAGAGGGTCTTCCGCTGTACGCCGACATCTCCGTTGCCCAAACTGGCGAGCTCACTGCGCCAGACCCGAAAGCCACGCCTGATGAAGTCCGTGATTTCTTGGTTCGACTTTTGATCAAGAATAGAGGGTTACATGAAGATCATGCCAGACGCGTTGCTTCGAAATGGACGCTCGGCACCGGTCGCGAGTTGAGTAGCTATCCACCTCTACTGTATGCCGAAATCTTCGGTATGGAGGATGCATGGATGGTGTACAAAGAGGCGAAACTGTTCATCGAGCAAGAAAAGGCAGAGAAGGCACCCAAAGGCGGTAAATGTATGTGTGCTTGTCTTTTGTTGATGTGCGATCGAAAAGCTGATTGTGGATAGACATCGCTCTGTTTATTATGTCCGCTGTGGAGAGCAGCTTGATCACGATGGCCGTGATTGCAGACAGCGAACCTTTTCAACCGTTGGCAATCACGGGAAGCATCATGTTCGGCTTCGCATACCTCATCTTCCTGCTTTGCGCCTTTGTCGCTCACACGGTTCTAGAAGACAGCATTGAGGCAGAGCTACGCAAAGGTCTTGTCGAGAGAAACAAGGATTAAACAAGCAGCGTTTGTTTCTTCTACTGCTCGCTGCTTTTGTCCATTCTTTTTGCTCGCTGGCTTGTGCAGATCTCTGGTCTTGTGACGCCTTGTCGCAGGATTATGCCAAGTCGTCTTGGTTATCCCAATAAGCCATGTCAAGCACATATTTCACCTATCATCCTTCGCTTGACGTGTGACCGACATGGTAGCGAAGTCACATTGAGCATGTTCAACACTGTCAATAATGCTGCATCGCTTCTTTTTGCGAGTGCTCAGGCAGCGGGATCATGAAGGTTCCAGGAACAGTAAATCAGGCTGTGAGGCGCAACATTAGCGATGCAGGAGAATGGCACAGGAGCTATACAGATCTCCAGCGATGCACCTATCAATGCTATCGTTGAAGTATCATGCGAGGAGCGGTATGCTACAAATGCGAAATGATATATTCCTGAAGGATCGCTTGGTATCAGGATCGACAAATGTTCAGCTGAACGGTGAATACAGCACGACCGTTCTGCCACAACGACACTGGGAACGAAGAGCACATTCGAAGGTATATAGTCATGCTATACCCTTTCCTCACTACAAGTCGGGTGTAATCAAATTTGCTCTTGTAGCGACTTCAAAGAACAAACAATACCACTCAGCAGTCAGCTATCATGCGTACCTTCCTATCCATAATCATCCCCGCTCTTCTTGTAAGCGTATTTCATCTGGTCTATGCCCAAGACTGCGACCTCGTTCAAGAACAAGCCTGCTGCTATGCCGAAATCGACAATGGCAGCGATACCTCATACTGCTGCAATGGCTCCATCGTCGGCAACCCAAGCAGCTCTAAGGCCTCCGCTCTCAACGACCTCACCTGCTGTCAAGATGACGGCCGCACTGGCATCAGCGTCGGCTTTTCGACATCACGACCTGCAGAGCCGGCAGCGCTACACCTCTCACCGCCAAAGGAACTGCTGCATCGACTGTCGCGGACGTCATCAAGAGCTTGAGTGTTCGAGGAGTACGAGTAGGGAGTCACTGTACAGTTCGGCCTCTGTGTCGAGGGCTAGCGCTGCTGATTCGCACGGTCATATGCCGCCTGTCTGTCGTGATCGCCAGGTTGAGGGTTCAACAAGCACAACGTGTTCACGTCTGCGATCTCAAGACATTGACGAACGAGATATTCAACACCCGGCTGCTCTGGCTGCGAACACGCCTAGCATGGCGTGTTGAAGTCGTGCTCGACCCATGTCCATTCCGTCAATGGACCGGGACGACGTTTCATGTTGCTTGTCGTGGCATCTTGGACATGTCACTTTGCTGGGATCCTCATTGTTCACCAATCTAGCCTTCTGACCGGTTTCACGTCTAGCGCAAGCACGCATGTTCATCTTGAACGACCACGCCGCGTGCATAGCTGGTCTGACATTCCTCGGCCATTCAAACTTGGACTCCATGTTGATCTCGTCTTTCAGAGAGGTCTTGGACGATTGAAACATGCAAGAGAGCATATGTGCTGACTTTGATGACCACGTAACCCTTTCGTAGTGATGGGTCATTGGGTGAGACGTAACCAGAAGCAGTGACAGCGCCGTTCTCCGTCGTGGCGTGGGTCAAAGATGGTGCGCAAGGCAGAGCGTGATTGTTCGGGAGAAGACAATCGAGAGTCTCGAGAGTCTTGAGGCCTCTTGTCGCCGGCACGAGGATCTCCTTGTGCTGTGCGCTCGACGGCAGGGTCTTGAGTAGTGGTGGCATGGAAAGTCCGCTCATTGGCATGATCAGTCTGATCGTCGGTGACCGAGTCTTTAGTGACACGAGGACGAGTGAGAGCATCCGTCACAAGCAGACCACTAATACTGTTGCTGCGCCCAACAGGTCCCAGTGCAGTTCGCTCTCGAAGGAGAAGTTGATCCTTGACTTGAGATGGCTGGGTTGTCGCGATGTGTCGGTCTTGCTCGGCTGTGAGGGCGTTGGTCGCTGCGTCGAGCTGCGTCTGCAATACCGCGATTTGGGTACTCTTGGCGGAATGGTGTAGGAGACCGAGAGGAGAAGAATGGTGTAGGAGTCAGGGAGAGGAGTGGAGAACAACGTACCGTGAGTGCATTGATGAGAATAGTCAGCTCATCACGTTTTGCGATCTGTCGGTTGTAACTTGCAGTGAAGTTCTTGAGGTCCTTGACCAGTCTGTCACCGATTGTTTCTTGCATTGCGTCGAGTGTGAAGTCGTGCACGGGAGCGTCCATTCCTCGAAGCGCGCTCAGCACCCGATGAAGCTCTTGGACGAGTTTAACAAGAGTATGCTTGGCCTCGGCAGGCGTAGTGATCTCGTCGGCATCGGCCATGATGATTGAATGTCGATGGATTATGCTTTTCCTAGAGCTTTGACGTGTAAAGAACTTTCACTCGCGGCAGTGTCGTTGTAGAAAAGCAGGGAGCGAGGGCACAGCTCGAGAAGGGATGATGCTGGTTTGGAGCTTCGGAGCTTGAGAACGTGGGAGGTTGAGAGCGTAGGACTTCGGAGCTTGAGAGCGTGGGAGCTTGAGAACTTGAGAGCTTGGTAGCTGGGGAGCTTGAGAAATTGAGAGCCTGGGAGATGCAGGGCTTGAGCCTGGAAGCTCGAGAGCGTGTGAGATCGAGAGCTTAGAAGCTTAGGACCTCGGGGCTTGAGAGCTTGGGAGCCTAGTAGCTTCGGAATTGAGCCTGGGAGCGTCGGAGCTTGAGTCTGGGAGATGCAAGGCGAGAGCGTGGGAGCTTCGGAGCTTGAGCTTGGGAGCTTGGGGCTTGATAGCCTGGAAACCTCGGAGCTCAGGAACAAGGATGTTGGGAGATGATAGCGGGTTGATATCTCAGAGCTGAATGGATTGTGAAGCTGACAGTGCAAAGAGCAGAGCAGATGGGCGGATTGACTGACTGAAAGAAGCGTTGCGCAGGCAGCTGTTGGAGAGCTGGAAGTGTTGGCAAGGCGCAAAGCAAGACGAGCAGGCTTCTGCTAACAGGCAGACCGCGTTGCTACCAAGAGGCTAGCGACTGAGAAGAAAGCAGCGCTGGTTGTTGTTGTTGTTGCCAGAGAATCAGAAGTTTGTCGGCGCAGAAACGCCAGCTGCCAAAGCAAATGGCAAGAACGACTGCCAAATGGCCGAGACCGAGACTAGACTAGACCTCTCCTTACTTACTCGCCTTATCTTCTTCTTACTCGTCTTCTTCTTACTCGTCTTCTTCTTACTCGTCTTCTTCTTACTCGTCTTCTTCTTACTCGTCTTCTTCTTACTTGTCTTCTTCTTACTTATCTATACCTTACTTATCTACACCTTACTTATCTACACCTTATACGTTCGCCTCTTACTTACTCGTCTCTTACTTACTCGCCTCGTCGCGATCGGTCGTTGTCGGGATAATCTGGCTTCTGGTTTTGAGCGCATCTTATAGTCTTTCCTGTGCCTGTGCCAATTGCTACAAGATAATCATGGCGCAAATCAACCGCGCTGCTGTTGTGAGTTAATGGGCAGAATGCATGAATATCGGCAAAGAACGCGTGTAAGTTACTGCATTCAGGGATTTGTACCCGTCAACAGCTTGCTCACAAGTCCGGATCCCCTACAGTGCAATCAGGACCGCCTACACTCATCTGAGCGAAGATGACCAGCTTGCGTACCTGTCAGAAGGCGGAAATGTCGCTCCTGTCGTTCTAGGCCTTCGAAAGGCATATAATGACAAGGTTGATAGAAACCAGATGCTTCTGGATGAGATCAAGACATTAACCGACTCCTTCGACCAAGCCAAGGCCAGGACTCTTGCTCATGAACAGGCCAATGATGCTATCCCGAACCGTGAAGAGGCGGAGAGGGTGCAGCGACTGTAAGTTTCCGCCCTTTTCCTTGGCACCCTCCTTCACCCATCCTTTGTATTCGAGGAAGTTGTGTTTTCGAGCTTGATGCAAACCCCAAGTCTCGGTCTCACTTCAGCGCAGCATGAAAGCAAAGGGATTGTGACGAATAGCAGCAGCGGCGCAAGTCCAGATTGACAAGAGATATTCTTTCTCACAGCGCAGAGTGGTTGAGGAATGTGCTGACAGGTCCAAATCCAGCTATCACGACACCTTGACACAACTCAAGACACGTTGCGCTGACGAGCTCGGCCTCGAATCTCGCACCGTACAGGTTCCCTTCAAGTTCATCCCTGCTGCTTCATCCAACGTTGCTGCACTTTGCAGAGTCGACAGAGCAAGGCCTCATCACTCCCATACCAGACGGTGGTTATACCTCCAAGGATGTCCAGAAAGTTATTGTGTCACTGATCGATAAATCTACCACTTCCGGAGCTGCCAATCTCGCACACGAACAGGACATCGACTCATCGAGGACCTGACCAAGGAGCTACGCAAAGCCAAGGAAGAGGTAGAGCATTAGCGGGATACGATCGGAACCTTGACCAAGGAGAAGAAAGCGTTGGAGTCCACAGTCGACGAAACCTGGAACGCCAATGCCGCCCTTCAGCAAGACTACCATACCCTCGAGCTGGAGCGCAACGCACTTGCAAAGGCTCAAAAGACCAACCTTGAAAAGACACAGGACGACCTTTCGGAGGCTCGAAAGCACAAGGAGAGCCTGGGCCCTGGAAGAGGAACTGGAAGTCCAAAAGGAAGCGAAAAGGATAGCCGAGGAGAAGTTCATCCTATTGGAATCCACCTCAAACGGGACTACTCAGGAGCTGACCGAGGCCAAGCAACAACTCAACAGGTCAGAAGAAGAGGTCACCGAGCTGAAGGAGGAGAAGGCTGCGGCGGAGAAGGAGAAGGCTGAGTCAGATGAGGCCGTTGGTGTTCTGCAAGCTGAAAAGGACCAGCTGGTAAAGGACAAGGAAGAGATGCAACAGAAATGGGAGCAAGAGCTTCAGGACAAGCTTGAAGAGGTACAAAAGGAGTCAGAAGACCACATGGACGAGGCAGATGCGCTCAGAGTGAAGTTGAAGAATTCGACAAACGAGTGGTCCAGTACACTGATGGAGGTCCTCGCAGCAGGCTTCACCGGCAATGATATCACACCACATCTCATCCGGCCAATGCTTGCTCCCGAACTTTCAAACATGACTGACCTCGAAGCGGAGGAGTCGTCCGAGTACTTGTTCGCCGAAAGATACATCAATCCGAACGCTGCTCCTGAACCCACCCCTGAGGACGTCACCACGGTTGATCTCATACGCTGGAGCAAGAATCTCGCTGTCCCACCTCGACTCACAGACAATGACCTGGATCAGATTATCTGGCTGGAGACACACCTCCTGGAAAGCATCCGCAAGCGCCAGAAGCAGGGCTCACCAGTCCTTCTCGCTTTTCAAATCCTCCTGAACAAGGTCAAGTCGAAGGATTGGCTTGCGCGTTGCATCAGTTGTGTGCGATTGGCAGTTCTGGGAGGCCAGTACGTGATGAAAGATGTAGAAGCCTGGGCCAAACTTGTCGGTGATCTTCGTAGCGCCTACCCCCAGCTTGATGTCGACCCCTTGGCACAAGCCTGCATTGCCAAACTCGCACTGACAACCAACAACAAGACGAGCCACATGTGTCAGGCACTTGCTGAAGCGTATGATTCAGGGGTTTTCGACAAGGATACTCTCATCCCAAGCATTGTTGCCTTGCTTCAGGACGACGGCGTGGTACATGAAACTGTTGGAGAGATCGAGCTGGTGATAGTCAGGTTCCAACGACTTGAGGTTGTCTTCTCCAGATCCAGGGGTCAGCATCAATGGCAGTGCTCACTGCAGCCAATCAAGATCACCATTGACGCGGTTGACAAGCTCCGCATGGAATTGACATGGGGTCCAGGTCCAGAGCACACTATCACCTTCCATTACCCTGACACTCCTCTTTACGAGTACATTTATCGACATTATCATACCACAACCCTGGCTGCTATCAGGGTCGAGGCGAATAGGCAGTTGAAGATCAGGCTGGCTGCAGTCCTCAACGTAGCCAATAGTCTTCCCGATATGGATTGACCGTCGCCTGCACAGCTGGAGCAATGTCGAATTCAAGGGGTAAGCTAGGGGAGAGCATCAAGTAGTCGCGTTCAATGGAGGTTCTGCTGTTTTTGAATACGATTGTGCATTTTGACAGGTATATTGTTGGGTGGCCGGTCTCGGGGAAGGCGTCAATTCGTCGCTCTCAATGGACGATTCGCTGTTTTCGAATTCAATCGTGCATTTTGGCGGGAGGTCTGCTGCGTGATCGCGTTCCGGAGATCAGCGCAAAACGAGTGAAATTTGTCGAAGATCGCTCTCACTGGCCATGGTGCTTGAAACGAAAAGTATTGTGCATTTTGACGTGTATGTCGACGCGCAGACGTGTTCATGAGACGAAGAAGATGTCGAGGCAGAGAGAAGGTGCGGAGTGCGGGCGGCGTCGAGACTCGAGAGCGGGAAAAAACATTCGGGGAAATTCCGGAAGGCTTTGTGCGGCGCTTCCATGAGCGAATGAATGCAGCACTTTCGCTACTAGTTCTTATTGATCGATCTCAACGCCTTGCCAGCGTAAAACACTGTAGTTGACTTTAGTCCTCAGTCCATCGCTTGAAACAATGTCGAACGGCATTTGTCAGTCGCATTCGAGCTCTCGGGCGGAGATATGCTATAGCTATCGTGTCTCCCTCGGGACAACGTTCAGCATTACTAACACATGGCTGAGCAATTCGATGCTACGAACGGCATATGAATGGTCAATCCATGTCTACAATAGGTATAGCTCTGAATTTGCTGATCTAAGCAGTTCTAGACTTGCTGATCTAGTCAGAATTCCCGTTAGACTTGTTGATTCATCATGGAGCTAGTCTTTATATGAGAGGTCAACATGTATGCTTACAGAGCAGGAGCTTCCATTGTACAAGCACGAGCCATTTATGATTGATCTGCCATATAAAGTTGTACATCCATGTGCTCAAAGTTTTAGTTACCAGATCACACAAACATACTTTCTACTTTAACTCGCATCCACTCGACCTCGTTTACCTCGAAAACGACAAACTCTCTATGGCCGGCGATCTCGTACTCTTTACCGGTGCCACTGGTTTCGTCGGGTTCGCGACTCTGGTAGAAACCCTTCGACATGGCTACAAAGTCCGCGCTGCAGTCCGCAGTGAACAAAAGGCTGAAATTGTCCGTTCCCATCCAATCCTCAAGGACATCAAACGCGATCAACTTCAGTTCATCATCGTCCCTGATTTCCTTGTTGAGAATGCTTTTGATGCCGCTGTCAAAGGCGTAAAGTTCATCATTCACATCGCTTCTCCGATTCCCTCCGCTGAGATGACAGGCGAAGATGATCTTGACGCTCTCATGATTGAGCCAGCCATCCAAGCAACCCTGGGTGTTCTTCGATCCGCTCAAAAAGCCAACACTGTTCAGCGCGTCGTTGTGACCAACTCAGCTGTTGGCCTCATACCGTTCACTGTTATAGCAGGCATTGAAAAGACCGATACGCGCTTCGGTCCGGAACATCGCTGCGACCCAGTCCCCTCACCTTACATGAACAATACTCAAGTCGCGTACACGGCGTCCAAAGTCCTCGCGCTCAAGCGTGCTGAGGAATTCATCAAGTCAGAAAGGCCGTCCTTCGACGTTATCCATATCCATCCATCCGTGGTACTCGGTCGTGACGAGTTGGTGACTACATCAAAGGCCCTTGACAGTGGCTCTAACACCTACGCTCTGAGTCTTGTCTTGGGTAGGCGTGATGAGAATGCTTTCCCAGCGACTGTTACCCATATCGACACTGTGGCTTCTGCTCATGTTCGCGCTCTTGACAGCGATGTGCCTGGTAATCAGAGCTTCTTGGTCTCCAGCACAGGCGACGAGGGCTGGTCGGTGCGTATCAAACCATTGCTCAATCGATTTTGGTGATCGAACTTGAAAGCTAATTTGATTAACGTGCTAGTTCAATGATATCAAAGATTACGTACAGAAACACTTCCCAGAAGCTGTGCGTGAGGGTTTGGTCCCGAACAACGGCTCAGTCCCGGATGCACAGGTCAAGTTGGACACCAGCAACACAGAAAAAGTTCTTGGTATTAAGCAAAAGCTGTTTGAGGAAATGACGGTTGATCTGGTCGGACAGTACTTGGAGTTGTTGAGGAAGGAGAAGGGACAGTGAACGAGTTTCTTGAGTTGAGCGATTGTAGTAATGAATGTGGCAAAACTTACAATGAAACTATAGACCAAAGCCCACACATTACATGAGTGAATAAAAAACATTTCATGCAAGAGTGACTGCCGAATGATGCACTACAATACTGTGATGCTACAACTACTGCCTAAGTGCTCAGAGGCTGTACCGGGTGTCTCCGATGCAATCGCTCATGGCACATTCAGGAGACATAACTTGGAGGTAACGATGTCGACTACCGTACGGGCGTCGACAGAATACCGAGCCAAGGGAGGCACGCCATCCAAACGTCGCCGTAATAGTGGAGTAGACCAATCATACCTAACGTGTATCAACAGTCCCTAAGATGACACACGACTAAGGTCACTCAGCTTGGACGGAATTAACAGGCTTGTTGAACAATGAAGATTTGACATTTAACATTACATGAGGTATCAGAAAAATGAGATCACTGGATTTCGCATCGGACCGACCATCATATCTCGCATCGCAGCATGAGCGTGACTTCAAGCTCAAGAAAGCGGTGCTCCAAAGAACTCCAGCTCCACTCGTCGGGTGTTGACGAAGGAAGCGTTTCCTCTGACATTGTTCGAATTGGCTTCTCCAATCAAGGCCAATTCAGTGGTCAGCTCCTTCTTGATGATGCTCAACAACTTCGAAACACCCTCCTCACCATAGACATTGGCATACATTGGTGAACGACCAAGACCAACAGCACGAACTCCAAGAGCCAACAAAGTGATGATGTGGGATGCACGACGTACACCACCATCAGCATAAATCTCAATCTGATCAAAGACTTCAGGATAGAGACGGCGAACATCAAGAAGCACCTCAACAGCAGTGGGTGCCATATCAACAACGCGACCTCCATGGTTTGAAATGTAGACGGCAGGGAATCCAAGATCAGCGCAAAGCTTGACATCATGAGCAGTCTTGACACCCTTGGGTACAATCGGGAGAGATGTCATGTTGCGCAACTGTTTCAGCGACTCGATTGTGAATGTCGCACTGTGACCAGCATCTCCACCTGCGGAGAAACGAAGGTAACGGTCTCTGATTCCATTGACTCCCTGTTCGCTGTCAGATATAGTCTTATCAAATCGTAATCAATCACCATACCGTGTTGTCAACAGTCAAAAAGATTGCCTTGAATCCTGCAGCTTCCATTCTCTTCAATTCATCCTGAAGCTTTGCCTTGTCTGACCAAACGTATTCCTGGTGGAACATGACTTGCCCATCGACAGCTGCTGCACCAATCTCTTCGATTGATTGAGAAGACGAAATTGATGGCACGTAGAGAAGTCCTGCTTTACCAGCAGCTTTGGCAAGGTTCGTTTCGGCGCCATCACTTGCATATCCAGCCTTTGCTGCAGGAGCAATGAAGAATGGTGCATCGAATTTGTGTCCAAGGATACTCGTCGTGGTGTCGACATTTGAGACGTCGGTAAAGCTGAAACCATTCAATCTGATCTTTGCCCAGTCTTGCATGTTGGCATTGTATGTGATTTCATCCAGAGCTGCTGTTCTGTAATACGCATAGTGTCTGTCAGACAGCGCATTCTTGGCGGCAATCTGAAAGTCGTTGGCATCGACAAGATCAGCAATCGGAGGAGCGACTCCAGTCTGCCAGCTTGAAGTATCCAATCCAGTATCGGGAAGGCCTTCTGTATCAATTTGAACAGCGACAGTGGTGGACACTGCACAAAGCGCCAATGAGAGAATAGACGACCGCATCTTGGAATTTCCAGAAAAGTGATGTGTAAGGATATGAAACAAGACGAGAGTCAAGGATGCTCGAGCTTGAGGATGTTCGCAGGCTTCTTAAATGATCGAGCGACTCGAGTCGCGGTTGGGTTTTTCCATATATAGACGGTCGGCGGCTGCGTCGCCCCGTTCGGATTTTGATTGATCATGCATGCGGTTGATCTACTGCAAGGGGAATGGGTCGCATCTTGGTACAGCCACGTCTGCAGTGCTTGAGCTTCCGCTTGGACTTGCGCATGCAGCACAGTTATGCTTCGATCTGAAAACCCTGCAGTCATATCCGGCGATGATATGTCGATGACCGTTTTCCCTCGTGGGGTTTCAACGTGTTGATGTGGGATGAAAAGGCGACGACGTAACAACTCTACCAAGCCCGTAGCCCTACTCGCGTGCAGAGCAAGACCCACAGACCTACATCAGGCGGCGGTGCGGCGGCCAGTAGCGAAATGATGCAGACGATCTACACGAGTACGATGCAGCCATTCTTGTTCTCGTCGCAAGCCGGTCTTGGCCAACGTGATGGGCACACAAAACATGCGATATCGATTCCAGGACTTATCTGATGTTGGCAGAAGTGTAGAAGAAGCACGGAGAACAAAATCAGTTGGGGAGAAGGATGGAGAGCTAAATTAAGATCGACAGTTTCGTGTCGCTGCAAAGCTTATCTGCTCCGAACGGGCCGCGAGATACGCTGTTTCGGAACACACCGTCATCGGAATTGTTTCAGAAAGGATCTCTCTACCAGAGACATTTTCGTGTTGTTCTGAACTCTTCCTTCTGATGGAAAACTTCTGCTCGCTCCTTGGGCTTTTTCTCCAGGGCACCATCGTCACAATCATGAAAGCGCGGCACAGTCGGGTGAATCCTGACAGATCGGCAGTTTCGGGACACGAACCACCCCTTGCACGGCTTTGGGACGACTCGTGCTTGCAAAGGTGTGGGAGAGGACCTTGTTGACGGCAGACAAGTGGATCTGACCATGCACAACAGTCTGCAAGTCGCATGAGGGACCAACCGTGCACATTCGTGAATTTCGTCAGCCAACCTTTGCATTCCTCAGTGCACTTGTTAGCAGGCCAACCCTGTCAAAATTCAACGAGCACCGCACGTCTTTGGCTCCCCATTACTGCAACACAAGATATGAATAATACTCGTCTAATGCTCCAAGCGATACACGCGTCCAAAGAGGGACAAGATTGTCAATTTTGTGTGGTCACTATACCAGCGGTGACTTCTTCAGAATCATTGGCATCCGGCCTCATCGCGCAAGGATGAATTTGAGAAGCAATGCTGCTGTCAATACTTGCGCATGACCAGGAGTTCATCAGATTTTCACGCCTGCCATGCTTGTCTGCTTCGAGTCGACTCACGGAATGTATGCGCCGATGGCAAGAAAACTGCGTTCCTCATGCAATGGGTCGCCAATGGCGGCACATACCGAATCAGGAAAGCTCCGCCATGATTCCATACATCTCCGACAGCCACCAAGCGGCATCAAGACATCCATTCATCAGATGCCGCAGAAGCAAGCTTCAACTGTATTCGTGATGCTGTGAACGTGACCGATGCTGTTCAGGGAACAGACTTTGTGCCGAAGTTTGACAGGCCGAGCTGAGGAGTTCCTCGTCGGAGCACTCTAGTCCGAGTGGCTTCAAGACCCCAAGACCAACTACACGCGCAACGACTGAACCTTGCTGCCCATGGGGAAACGGGAGCTACCCCAGAAAGTCCTTCTCCGCATCAACTACCTTCCGCCTTGACGAGCCGACAAGGTTCTCCACGATCTATAAGAGATAGATGATTCCCTGTCTGTACATGATCATCCTCGTTGGACATCGTTCAAAGGCGACTTTCAAGACTACACCAACATCAAGATGACTGCAACCGACTTCAAGCAGGCCGATGTCAAAGATGAGACGGTCACTCAGTACTTTGAGAACGCCGACGATTCCCGCGGAGAAGTCCTAGAGACGAGATATGCGGGTTAGTCAGGAGCGACACTACTACTATGAGCTTCATACTGACTTGGAAGGACTCGGAAGATGGCTCACAGTCAAGACGTTCTGGAAGGCGATGCTCTTCTGCCTGGTTCTCAATTGGGCAGCCCTCAACGACGGAGTCAGTATCGTGGACAAGAGAGATACCAAACTACGACTAATAGGCTCCACAGTTCCAACAACAAGTCCCCGGCAATGTCATCCCCATGCAAGCTTTCATCAACCAAATGTATGACACAAGAATTGATGGCAAACCTGCAGTCAGTGCCAAAGTTGTCTCATACTGGCAAGGATTCGCAGAGATGTCCAAAACAGTTGGAATGTTCGCTGGAGGATGGTTTGCTGATCGCTTCGGTCGCAAGTGAGTGGCGACTTCATCATTGCATTCACTTCATTCGCTGACCGTCTCATCCAGGAAAGCCATGATTGGGGCCATCGTCATTCTCCTCGGTGGATCCATCGCTGAAATCACTGCCTTCAGCTGGCAAAGCTGGTTGGGTGCTGCAGTCTTGGTTCGTCTCGGTGTCGGCCTTGCTCAGTCTATCCTCATCACATACATCTCCGAGATTGCGCCCTTCCAAATTCGTGGTTTCATGATTGGTGCCTACCAGCTTTGTCTCGGCTTCGGTCAACTCATCGCTGCTGTCGCTACCCAGCTGGTCGACACTCATCAGCCCAATAAATGGAAACCTCTGATTGCGACAGAGTTCGCCTTCACTGCTGTGAGCATCCTCTTGCAACACATTGTTCCAGACATTCGATACTGACTATTCCTGACAGATTCTCATCATCTTCATCTGGTTCGTACCAGAATCTCACATCTACCATTCTCGCAAAGGTCAACACGAACAAGCAAAACGCTCAATGCTCAAGTTATACGGCAATATCGCTGGGTATGATGTGGTATGTGTCCCCGATTCTGTCGGTAATACTCCTCCGCTTACACAATATGCTCCAGGAACACGAATATCGCGTTATCCAACACGGCATCGACGCCGAACTGGAATTGGCCTCTGCATCTCGCAGCTCATCCTTCTTCGAAATCTTCAACAAGCAGAACTGGCGCAGAACGCTAGCTGGATGTCTTGGTATCTGCAGTCAATGGGCTGCTGGTGCACCAATCGTTTTTTCCTACTCAACCGTAAGCAGACCCACCTCGATGTTCAAAACTGGTACTGACACATATCCAGTACTTCTTCAAAGTCGCAGGACTCGCAGATCCATTCCTGGTCACAATCATCACGTTCGTCTTGCCTTTCAACATCTTCTTGTGCTTCTTTAACATGCGACAGATTCGTCCTTCTCATCATCTCAATTTCGTCCTCTCTGGTTGCTTGTGAGCACATTGGCCGCAGACCTCTTCTTGTGGGGTGAGTCATCTTGATTCTGATCAGAAGAGCAAATACTGACATGGATTAACAGCGGATGCTTCATGATGTGCATCTTCAATATCTGTCTCGCTTCCACCTCCTTCTTCAAGACAGCTGGCGCGCCAAAGGCAGCTCTGGGGTTCTTGTTGCTCTGGGTCATCTGCTACGGCGCTTCTGCAGGTCCCATCGGTTTTGTCGCTGCTGGAGAAACCTCAACCCCTCGTCTAAGAGCACAGACAACCTCATTCAACCTCGGATGTTACGGCCTCGGATTGTGAGTTGTTCATTCCTTGCATTTAAGCTCTTCGCTAATATTTCCTCAGCGTTGTTTTCCAATGGACCGTTTCGTACATGATTAGCCCCGATGCAGCAAACCTCGGCATCAAAGCTGTCTATGTCTGGGCTGGGCTCCTCGTCCCCTTCACCATTCTTCTTTGGCTTTACTACCCTGAGGTGAGTCTTCTATGCTCTCCCCTGCTCCTGGAGATCTGGGTACTGATGATCACCAGACTTACGGCCGCACCTATTGGGAGCTTGACGAGCTTTACGAGCGCAAGATCCCTGCTTGGAAGTTCAAGAACACTCCCACCCTGTCTGATCAGAGTGGCCACAAGAATGCTGCTCTCATGTCCGAGCGTGCCAAGCAGGAAGCGAAGACTGTCATCTGATCTCTCAACAAGCCAGAAGAACGATCTGAGGAGATTGACTTCCTGAGGAAGATGGAAAGAAGTGGTTGAGTGCAGAACATTGACGGGGTTTACCCTGATCACGTTGAATATATGTTTGTATCAAGTTTGTGCTTATTGCGCGATATTCTCTATGCTTTATCCACGTATGCTACTTGAAATGCTAACTCAGTAACGAACACGGCGCATGAAAGAGACCAGCTTCTACGATTTCAGTCTTCATCTCAAAACTTCAAGCCCAAAGGAGGCCAAGAGAGGTCTGGCATACTCTGGGATGCCATGCTGGGCTTTCTCTGTGCGTTGTGATGCTCGTTCAGGCGGGAGCTGTAAAGAGACCAGTCGGGCTGGAGTGAATCCTGTCGAGACTCTCGCACTGATTGGTATCTGGCCTCGATATTGTGACCCAAAAGCCCACCTGTGGATGGATAGGAATGTGTGTTGAGACTTTTTGGCTGATCTGATGAGTCCAAACTTGAGGGTTGTGTCATTTGTGGTTGCATCGCTCCGTTGATGTAATCGTTCTGCGACGAGTTGATGAACGTTTGGGGCTCAAAATCTTCTGGCGTCCAGGAGATCCAAACAAAAGGGGCCAGGGCAGATGTAGCATAGAGTGTCGAGGGCTCATCGGAGTGGATATGTTTAGCTTGCTGACGCGCCAGACGTGAAGACTGTGCAGCACGATCACGAGCTCGCCTTTCGTGCCGTTGTAACTTGGCTTGTACACTGTACCACCAATTCTTGACCTTGTTCTCACTGCGGTTGACCAGCTGCCTGGCAATATGGGCCCAGCAAGTTCCCTTAGTGAGAACAAGATGCGCGATCAAGTGGCGTTCTTGTTCCGTCAACGGGCTGTCATCGAGACCCGGTCTGAGATTCTGGTGATATCGCTCGGCGCATTGCTTTGGGCTTCTGTTCCCCATCATCTCGGATACTTCGATCCAATTGAGGGTTCCAAGCATAGCGACAAGGTTGAGTAAGGTAAGATCTTCGTATTGTGTCCAGGGACCTCTTTGGTGGAAAGGCATCGTTCTTGTTTTCGTCCGGGTGGGCATGAGGATGTGAGATCTAGATAGCGAGAAGAATGGATGAAGGATAGAGGAATTGGTGTTGGAAGACTTCGCTCAATTATACCTTACAAGTTCTGAAACAGTCCGTTTGTAATATGATCATCCTCGAGAACCTAATTCGTGACGAGTGAATACTGAGTGGTCATGACATTCGACAGCTTCACGTGGCTTCCTTCGTAATCTGGATCATGCTGTCAAATCCCGATGTCTCGGTTGATATGGTTTCCGAATATCCCCTTACTTAACGGTCTGCTTGCAATCAACGTAGCGACATCATCGAAGACTAGATTGGCGATACGTGCGTTCCATATATCGCGCATCTCGTCCGAAGAAAGGGCCGAAGCAGTGGTATCTGACACTGTGCTCGTAGGAAGTTTGACAGATACAACAGCTTCTGGCGCGATTGCCTGGAGAGATATTAGAAACATCAAGCAGGATGATTGGAGACTTTTCACAAGTACGGATGGTCTCTTGCCAGCTAGTTTTGTTGGTCATTATCGCTCGAAAGGATGAATAGGAGCTGGCGGTTCGCTGAGACTCCGGGAGCGTACCGACTCGGCCGTGGTCCATATTGGTCTTATGCCGAACGCACACGGAAGGCATCCGGACTGTCACTGTTTGCTTATCGTTAGCTCTAGTCGGTTCTGACCCTGAATAAAACTTATCCTCCAACGTCCGACCCTTCGTTTGTCGTACATTCAGGTAAGGCTGTATAGACTGTACGTATTGGGTATGAACGAACGTTGTTGTGATAAGTGTGATTAGATTGCAGTGGCTGGTACACTAAAAGGCGCAATTGCCCTTTCCATGCGTTTCGGACAATATCTTACTCCATTTCGGTGATCGTGTCACTACAGTAGGTGATACCGAGATTTAGAAAAGATGCTCCATGTTGAATTGTCTTGTAAGCTTAATTTAACCAGACTGCGAGCTAGAAGTTCAGTCGTTGTGTGTACGAATACCAATGCGCACATTCGACATGGAGTCATGTAGGGATGAATCCGTCGGG
>Ga0181465_100078_pt1 | contig 25304 bp, 23 predicted proteins | sample InSIn3gowninarea_FD_119076 | JGI IMG/M metagenome (GOLD analysis project Ga0181465, IMG submission 119076) | Clean room microbial communities from NASA Spacecraft Assembly Facility at Jet Propulsion Laboratory, Pasadena, California, USA -... ... | reverse complement strand
AAGAGGGGAAGGAGCGAAGCCGCTTTCCCGACAAAAGAGGGGAAGGAGCGAAGCCGCTTTCCCGACAAAAGAGGGGAAGGAGCGAAGCCGCTTTCCCGACAAAAGAGGGGAAGGAGCGAAGCCGCTTTCCCGACAAAAGAGGGGAAGGAGCGAAGCCGCTTGTCCTTGCTCTCGGAAGAGCAAGCGACTACGTTCCTTCCTCAGGCAAGGTCAATCCAATCCTTCGACAATGCTGCTATTATATACGTAATTACGCTTTAGCGTAGACAGACACAACTCCGTTTCTTATCGTACTTCTCTTTTTTCCCCTCAAATGGTGTCACTTTCTTCCCCTTTGAGAAGGTAAGTAAGTGCTGATCTTCGACAATGCTGCTATGGGCATATGTCATTATGCATTCATTCTTTATCTACGTAATTACGCTTTTCTTTCCTGATCCTAAGTGACTTATTTGGTGAGGGTGAGGGGAAATCCTTTGGGTGAGCAATCCAGCAATCCTTAGGTTGACTTAAAGCGACATGCTCGTAAGTAATGCGCGTCACATCTTCTTCTGTTCTGTCTGTCTTCAAATAGTGATTTGAAGGTAATCAATAGAGCACATAGCTCAGGTCAAATCAGGACAAATCATACTTATTCGAGCAGTACCTACCTCACACCGGCCGTCGTTCGTGCAGCGTTTCATTTCATTCCTTCCTGCAATAGTGGATTATGGTATCCTACGATATTATTGCACCCATTAAGAAAGCCTTTTGGGGTTTCTTTTCATTGCCCATTGCCCATTTTCATTTCCAGCTGCATTTCCCCTCACAAATTTCATCGCATGTAAAGCCAGCCAGACAGCCAGACAGCCAGACTCAATTACATTGGACCTAGTCGCCGATCTATTTTCAGAGGAGATCGGCGTACTCCAATCCTGTTATTCGAGCTCCGCCCAATCCGCTTATCATAAAGTGGAACATAATCTCAGTTGGAAACAGCATTTTCTCGAGGTGCAGGATCAGAACTATCAATCACTATTGGGGAAAAGGTAGTTAGCAGTACCCCCCTTGAAATGAATGATCAATCAATGCCGGCCCCGGGGGGCGCGAGCTGAGAAAACAAGTCAATTGGTGTCGACCAGCCAACTCTTGCTTGTTGGGATAGGTAAGATATAGAGATATAAGGGCCAACAAAGAGAGGGGGATACATCTTGCTTAGATCACTCCCTCTTCCTGGTTTACCCAATATCCCTAAAAGGCCCATACTGGTAGGCTCGCTGACGATCCCCATTAATGAAACTACTATAGAACACTTATCCATTTAGGTATGGGTAGGACCACCCATTATGAGTAGATGAGTAGAGTAGGCCGATCCTAGTAAGTATTCTTTCCCGGATCTCTTTATTACGAACCGATAAGATCTAAAGCACATTCGGAAGGGGGTGTCCTACCACTGATTCTCCAACCCCGCTATGTTATGTGCATTCAACTAGCACTTACCCTTTCCCCAAAAAAGCAGTAAGGGGAGTAGGCGGATCGGTCAATTCGGAAAGCGTCGTTCGCGTACGGCGGGTGGGCAGGGATCTATGTCGCTGGCTGGTGAGAACCAGTTAGTTAGATGGGTCTAGTAATCAGGGAAAGCAGGACTAGCTGGAATGGTAAGGATGACGAATCGATATAAGTAGGTGCTGCATATGACTCTGCCTCCATTCTGTGCTGTGCCTGCTCGTGAATCAATTCAATAGAGATGAATGGATAGGGCAGCTGGTCAGAGATCTTTAAGGCGAAAACACCACCCTTTCAATAGATAGCACTAGTGAACGCGGATGCGGTGTGTGTTCCAGCACCATTTTTCATGGCTCTCGCACATTATTGGACAATAGAGTAAGGTCCTGCTAGGCGAATTGAGGGGGCAAGGAAATAGGGATAACCGTCTTTAAGTAGGAATGTACGTGCCGCTTTCTTTATGGATATAAGCAAGCAGGGGCCAGGGAAATAATGGGTTAACCCAAGACTTCACCCTATTAACGAAGTGGAGGGTGCACTAACGACTTAATTGGATGGAGTTAGGTCCTTAGTCAATACAGATTCTATAAGGCGCTTATGAAGCCTCGATCGATCAATCAATAGGCAGGCAAAGGCAGGCCCTCTTCATTCCCCTCAATCCTTTGTTTTTACATATATATTGAGAATGGAAGAAGAATAAGTAAGTTTATAGAAAAAGAAGTAAGTTTCAAGGAGCGAAGCCGCTTGTCCCTCCGGGGGCAAGGTATTTCTCTCAGGAAGGACGAAGGACTGATGTTGTCGCAGAATCATGTTGGCGGAGCTTTGAGAAAGACACCAAGATCACGTAACAACGACTGTTGCCAGCATATATCGGCAGTAAGTGTGGCAAGAGCTCGATATTCGGCCTCAGCACTGGAACGAGAAAGAGTCGGCTGTTTGCGAGAGCACCAAGAGATAAGATTGGGGCCAAGGAATATGCAGCCACCAGAAGTGGAGCGGCGATCATCAGGGGGCCCAATCAGCATCAGAATAAGCAAGAAGCATTTGTGATTGGTCGAAAACGAAGACCATACCCCTGCTTTTAAGTAACGTAAGATGCGCTTGACTGCCTCAAAGTAAGTAGTAGTGGGGGCATGCATAAACTGACAGACTTGATTCACGGCGTAGGACAAGTCTGGTCGAGTCATGGTCAGGTATTGAAGCGCACCCACAATACTACGATAAGTGGTCGCATCAGACAAAGGGTCACCATCAAATTGATATAATTTGAAGCCAAAAGGAGCTGGTGTAGAGAGGGGCTTAGCAGCAAGCATATTAGTGCGATGTAGTAGCTCAAGAGCATACTTTGTTTGAGTAAGCACAAGTTCATTAGAGGAACGAGAAACTTCCATACCTAGGAAGAAGTGTAGGGGGCCAAGGTCTTTCATGTCAAACTGAGAAGCCAGGGAGGATATAAGCATGTCAATACCACGTGTGTTGCTTCCGGTAAGAAAAATGTCATCAACGTAGAGAAGAAGAAAGATGCACCCAGCTGCACTACTGTGAATGAACGGGGATGAGTCAGCACGGCTACCAACAAAACCACGCTCACGAAGAGCTGAGCTGAACCGGAAGAACCATGCTTGCGGGGCCTGCTTAAGGTCATAGATGGCCTTGTAGAGTCGACAGACATAGTGTGGTCGTACTGGATCAATGAAACCAAGTGGTTGAGTCATATATACCTCCTCAATGAGATCACCATGTAAGAATGCATTGCGGACATCAAGTTTTGGAACCTGGTTCATTGGTGTTCCTCGTAAATGCCTTGCTGTTGATGGAACCCCTTGGCAACAAGACGAGCCTTACTCAATGGAGCCATCTGCCTTGCGTTTGGTCTTATAGACCCATTTGCAGCCAACGATATTGAAGCCAGGTCGTGGAGGAACAAGAGTCCATGTGTTGTTGCGTAGCAAAGCATGAAATTCTTCTTGCATAGCAAGACGCCAATGAGGCTCTCGCTTGGCCTGAGAATAGCAGGTTGGATCTGAGGATGCAGTGGTAGCAAGCATAGCAGAAAAGCACGGTGGGATAGGATGACGAGTAGCATATAGCACCTTTGGTTTCCGAATGCCACTGCTATTACCCTTTGAAGAAGAAGCCTATATATAGGACTACTCTTTTCGTTGGACAGCTACTCCCCCTATTCTGATTATTTAAGGGCAGTCTTGCATTGCTTAGTCGTTTGAACTGCCTTATTATAGAAACAGAAACCTTCAGCTTAGATCCTGGGAAACTGCCTTCCTTATTCATTCATTACTGCCAGAATTGATGAGATCAGATCAGATCAGATGATTGGGTCGGGCTCAACACTTAGAACCTTGACTATGAACCCCTTTACTCTTACCAACTACTCATCACACCTGCTTCAACAACCTTTATTTACTGCTTGCCTATCTTTACGGCATTGGATCGGACGGAAAGTCACATAGAGAAGAGAGAGGAGAGAGAGCATCGGTGTACGTACGGGCTTCATACAGAAAGCATTCACCAGCTTACAGAACACTTACTTCATTTATCTCCCGGGTACCAATATGAACTACTGTTACCGCAGAACCTTGCCCATACTATTCTGTAATCTGAACCTACCCCATTGCTAGGAATCCCCTACCCGCTTTTCAGTTTATGCCTTAACCTGTATAGTTACCCACCTTCATTATTATACCTGCCCTATCTTGATTAATTAATCAGCGGAGGTACAGCTAGAGATTGATCCGGTATGGCACCGGATCAACCAACCCTTACCCTTGACTTTATTACTGCCTTACCAAACTTAGTGGATGGAGTGCTGCCTGCCTTACTTACCAGCATTGGATCCGATGGAAAGAATCAAAGGGCGGGCTTCATAGAGTCTTGTTGGACGGGGGCGTTACATAACTGCATTCATCAGCCTGGAATAACACTTTAGAGATTCTTCTGGGTACCACTATGCTATGACCTATCCCGCCGAGGTGGATACGATTGGATTTATTAATTTGAACCCACTGGCTAGGAATATACTTACAATGCCTGAACCTCATAGTTATCCACCTGACCTATACCACTTCTTGAATTAATCCCTTACTTAGTCGGTACTTACTGCTACAGACCCTTCTCTTAATCGGGTCAGGATAGTAGGATGAACCCAGCCAGTTTACAGAAAGTATCACGGACAGTATCACAGACAGCACATCATCACGTAGTACCCACCTTCAGACCTAGCACCTGGTAGCCCTACTTGCTTAATCAATCTCTTAGGAGGGCACTCTGACAAGAAATCCCTTGCACTAGGAAGCGCAAGCCCCTCCGGGACCTTACCCTTTCTTATTGCCTACAAGAAATCACCCACCTGAAGAACTAGACCTCTTATACTTAGACCATTTACTGAATGAAGCGCTTAGGGAGGTACGGTACAGCTACCCGGGCGGAATAGCACGGCATAGCAGAGCATGAAACAACCTCACCCTTCCCTCTTACTTATGTTTCTCCTAACTACCTGCTACCTAGAGACCTAGACTATACCACCTCCTTCATGAATGCACTTAGTGATTGAGTTGGGACTGCTATTAACCTTTCTCTTATCAGGTCAGAACCACCGGATCAATCAACCTTACTCTTACCTTTACTTTATGTTAGAGTTAGACCGCTTAGTTGTCGGATCGGAGGATTGGAACTTTCCTATGGATTCATGAATTACAGCCAGAACTGATGAGATCAGATCAGATTATGATAAGGGGGTAAACATTTATAACCTTTACTAGGAACCCCCTTTACCTTCCCTTCCTTTATGAAGAAGTATTCTTGGTACCACTAGGACCTTATGGGTACCACGTATTCTTGGTCCGGCCGAGCCTTGCCGATATACAATGAAGTAATTAGAACCAACTACATTGCTAGAAAGAAATAGACCTATCCACCTTTCAGTGAATGCCTTTTACCCACCTGCATAGTTACCTTCAGACCTAGACCTGTTAACCCTAGACCGCTTGGATTCATGAAGAATCTTAGGAGGGAGGTCAGGTACAGCTATAGACCTGGCATGGGAAGGATGGATGACATGCCTGGATGGATGGATGGTCGATTAGCCGAGAACTGCTCCCTTTGCTCCCCCGATTATGGATGGCACGGCACATATAATAACCTGGCCTATGGGATGGTAAATTCTCTTCTATGAAGGTGGCCTTGTCGATGGTAAATTCTCCTCAAGGATATTCTTTCTTAACTGCCTTAACTGCACTTGATAAGAGATGGTACACCTAGAATGGGGAAACCATGATAAGAGATGGTGAGGTCAAGTACCCTACTTAACTGCACAAGAGATAATACATTCTTTCTTACCTTACCTACCCACCTACCCAAGGTGAGGATACCCTACTTTGACTCATTCATGAAGAATATAATCAGCATTCAAAAGCATATGAAATACACTTACTTACAACAAAGAGGAAGCATTAAACAACATGAAAAGGAAATAAAACAACATGCAATATGCACGTAAGTAAGACAATCTTACGCGCGCATCGAAGGGGAGACCCTGATCTAGTGTAAGAGGATATCTCGTAGGGGTTAGCGTTTATCACTACGAGCAACTCGAACTGTATACTGCACCAACTGACTGACCGATGGTTTGATGGAACCTACGGCTATGGGGCATGAAGGGTAAGAGGGCATACGCTCTGTATGGCCCTTCCCGCATGCTCTAGAGCCGGAGGGTAACCGGAGGGAGGGAAGTCCGGGCCGTCCGTTGCAGGCACTGGCGTGGACAGATATAAAGAATCCCAAAAGCCTCGCAGAGACCTTTACCCGTAGGGTACCATTCTATTTCTCTTAGATTTGTATTTATACCTCAAGGAAGGCTCATAAGATAACCTGAGTGTCTTGCGGAGGGAGCCCGGGCCCACTCTATTCTATTCTTTCTTTATTACTGAGGAGACAACCCTCACCATCGGAATAGTGAGTGACTCCGTCCCTGAGGTGACAGGAGATTCTTTCTTCAACAGCATACAACAACACGGAGAGGAAGAAGAGATAATACACTCAATCCAACTACACCTGAGGAGAATCACCTACCTGAGGAGCTGGTCTACGAAGACCTACCCTAGCATGAACCAAACAAAGAACATGATAATAAGGCATGTATCAATCTCTATCCAAACAAATCTGAGGAAGACATGAGAAAGACAATCAGTTCTACCCAACCCATTAAGACAAAGAAGCATAGGAACTATGACTCAGAGTCTATCAGTTCTATTCTCCCAACCCAACGAGAGAATACAGATATGAATCTCAGGCATTCAAACCAATCTCTCAACCTAGGAAGATGGGCTCATAATTGAAAAGAATTCAGGCATGAAAAGGCTCTAAATCACGCATTTCAACGCATTCATATCCAACTACATTCATGATAAACAAAGGCTCATTCTATGAGGAAGACTCATACTCTCTTACCTTCCAACCCTGAGTGTCGGCGTACCGAACCCACTTATGTTCTTACCATTTACGAGGGAGAGGAATAAGGCTCCAGATAATACATTTCTTTTCATACCTACAATGGAGAGAACCTACATACAAAGACAAGGGATTTCATTCATGAAGTGGTATCAAACAACAAAGAAAGGAGATCTATTCTTTCTTCAACTCATCTATTGGTATGAGTCCCTGAGGAAGAGGGAATAAATAACTACCCAATATTTGCGTATGTAACATTCATGATAATGAGCATGAAACCATGATATCACTGAGGAAGAAAGACCAGGAAACAGGCTCATTCATGCCAACCATGAAACCATGAACCAGTAGTTTAAGCATACGTTGACGTATATGAAACAGAAGTTGATCCAGCAGCACCACCAATAGCAGCTTATCCAGTAGAAGATCTAGTTGCAGTTGGTTAAGCATACCTATACCTAGTAGCAGTGAATGATCTGACAGTAGACTATGAAGGAATAAATCAGATCACATTCTAAAGGAAGAAGGAAGGGGATCACAGTCTAAAGGAGAGGAAAACAACCCTGAGTGAATACATTTCTTTTATTACTTGAACCTGAGGAGATAATGGTTCTTAATACCCTAGCACAGCACTGATACAGAAAGGAGATCACAGCATTGAGTGTCCTGCGGAGCGACACTACCGTTAGGTGTTAACTACATATCTATGAGGAATAAATAACGTATTTCACATTCTTACACGAAAGGGAACATGAATGACCTAATTACCTCAAATTAGATTGCGTAATTACGTATATAATGACTGGAATCACGAACAAGTTTCAGTGATTGATGGGTGCGTTAGCACACTCGACCAAAAGGCCGCCATCGGTTTCAATCGAGATCTATGGGAAAGAAATTCATTTTACTTATTGGGTGGGGGGGCGTTGGTCGAGCACCTAAAGGTCCTCTCCTTTCACAGTCGAGCCTGCTTACGCATCCTATTCGGCGAAGACCCGAGCATAGGTCCGGTATGGACTCACTATTCATATGGCGCCGCCATCGAGAGGATGCGTAAGCAGGCTCGACTGATAAGGAGAGGAAGCGAGGCGCCAACCAATCCTTCCCGAACAAATTGAGAATGCTGACATGAGTCACGATGAATCATGTGAAAAACACGATCGCCTGCCGCCATTTCCTTTCGTGTTTGTAGCGACCTGCACGAATGGTGTAACGACTGCCCCAAAGGGTGAGGTAACGTGTGAGGAGACGAACAACTCTCTTTTGGGGCCCCTCACCAAATAAGCACCCCATACGCCCCAAAAGAGAGGTCCGACAGGGGCTCGACTGATAAGGACCCTTTAGGGGGCTCGACCATAAGCCCCCCCCCACCCAATAAGTAAATTGAAGAGGAACTTGAAGAACTAAAAGGAGAGGGACGCAGTGAATTGAATTCTCCGTGAAGATGCGGAGTACCAACGGATAGAGGGTCAGAATCCGTCTTGACTCTCTCTTATTGTTCCCAGACCCCCACTCACTTGCGAGTTAGAACTAATTGCGCGGAAAGTCGAGGGCCCCATATGACTTAGGGGTCACTCACTATTCATATGGTGAGGGAAGGTGATTGATTGCTCACCCATCAAGGGTGAGGAGAGGTACGTAGTCGCTCGACTCAAAGGCCGCCGTCAGTGAGTAAGTAAATGGGAACGTATGGTGAGGGCCGCCCCAAATGAGCAAAGGGACGGAGTCACTCACTATTCATATGGTGAGGGAAACCTTGAAAACCTCCGCCAAGGATGCGTAAGCAGGCTCGACTGTGAAAGGAGAGGTGATAAGCCAAAAGAAGAGGGCCCCATATGACTTAGGGGTCACTCACTCATTCCGATGGGTGAGGGCCCTTTTTTTTACTTATTTGAGAGCCCAATAAGTCAATTGAAACTTGAGTTGGGTGAAGAAAGGCTTCTGGCGGCGAGAGGCCTTGCCAGCCGGTACTATAGTCAGCCAGTCACAGAGCCATAGGGGCAGGCTGATAGCCAGTTGTAATCAAGGACTCAATGCCGGTACTAAATGTTGGTGGTACTCAAGCCCTAGAGTCGATGCAGTCGATGCCAAGACTTTTGCTGCTACTCGATCAGTCAATCCAAGAGTTGATCCAGGTTTTGATGAGCACTCGATCCATCTTTTACGCTAAGAAATCAAGAGTCGATCACTTCCAGGAGGTGCCAATAGCCCAGCCTGATAGCTCTGATCAGCCCATTTGATTAGTCCAGCCAAATAGCGCAGCAGCAAAAGTTGAGTAGGCCCAGTTGAGTATCCCAGCCAAGGTGGGAACTCCGGTTCTAGGGGTAAGCTGTGTAAGGGAAACTGTTCGTGGGACCCCACCTCTCTCAGAAGATGTGGGCTATCAATCAATAACTATCCAAGCCCAAACCACCTCCCTTACGGGCACAACCTTCCTAGCGTGAATGAAACCATGTGTATGGCGAAGATCCTGAGGTGCCATCGTAAGTAATGCCGCATCTTGATTCCCACCGAACCGTTCAGCGAAGCCAAGGCAAGCAGTCAATTAGCCCAGCAGCGGTGAGTAGTGCAGTGGAGTATCCAATAGTAACTAAGACGAACCGGCAGCAGGAACGTCCTGACCGCCAGAAACAAGACCTTTACACCCTCGGTTAGGCACTAGGCCAATCCAACTTCTACCTTCCAATGGCTAGCTGTAGTTGGAGATGTCCCAATGGGCTAGCTTCCGAACTGTCCAGAAAGCTTGCCTGAACTGAACCTCCCTGCTGTCCTCACTTTGCTAGCGGTTGGACCGGATGAAGCTGCGGAGTAACCTTACTTTCTTGAACTCCCGTCCCGGGAGAATTCACTCTAGTTGTTGGTTCTCGGTGCTCCACCCTCAGATGGAAAGAAAGTGATCCGGCTGGGCCTTCTCGTGCTGGGTAAAATAGATAGGGGGCCAGCTTGTAAGCTTTGGTGAGCCCTGTTAGCCGGTTGCTGTAATCAATCTCTTTCCTGCTAGTCATAAAGAAAGGGACAACCCATTTACTCACAACTTGTATTTGACCTTCAATGAATCTTCCATATCGGTCAGACCTTGTCAGCGAAGAGAGGAACAGAGTGGGAATAACCACCCCAACGAATTGAACATATCGGGACCCACTCCATGAAGATAACATATTGGGCAGACCAGGTCAGCGAAGAAGAGAATAACAGAGTGGTCAGGACCATGTAATCAAGTAGAACTTAGTTTCAGACCCACCCGAATAGAACAGAGTTGAATGAACAGGTCATTGAATTTGACATATCGGTCAGAACAGTACGGTAATGACCTACCATGATATATACTTGTATGATATAACCCCCTCCTTACTGTACTCAGATAGAACTATTCCGTATCCTTATTCTATTGTTTCTTTAACCCTTATCTATGGGGCTTGAAAGAGGCTTGGATCCGCTTGCTCTACCAAGTGACGAAAGTTGGGACAATCTTCAATTGGTCCTCCATCTTCTTGTCCGCGACCCTGAGAGATGCCGTCTCCAGGGCCAAATATCACACTGTCGGCATTCCTCCAGCCTTTGACATGTCATCGTACTTGCTAAATATGTGCCACCAACAGCTTCCCAGGCATGGGATGGCAGTGGCAACCGAGTGAAGCACCAGTTCATGTGTATTGTCAGGTGCTCTGGGAACATAAAGATAGAGTAGACTACACAAGGACCGGCAACGGGGCTCGACTGATAAGGCCGCCATCAATGAAATTGCTCGACCACCGCCATCAAATCCGATCATTGTTTTATAATCGTGAACCGGCCTTCATCCAACTCGCCAAGCTAATGCGATCCATGGACTGACTGGCAGCCAATCCACTACTGCTGGGACTTCATACTGGCCCTAAGGACCATGTCTCCCGCAGTTGCCCGCAGTACATGGGGCACTCATGGCATTAATCCATATCTATAGGTAGGCCTCTGAATAGGCGTTGATCGGGCAAGCAGCGCGCCCTATTATTCTTATGGGCCCTAAACTTACTAATTAATTAATGAAATGACTAGTTCCATTACTAGTATTTTCCCAGCCAGCCCAGGCATACCAGTTTCCTTCCCCGGGGGCTACTAACTATGGTTGGTACGGCAAGCGATGGATGCGTACTGAGTATTTGTAGCCCCTGCCTGGCACAACCAACATCAATAATAATAAGAATAGGGAGGGGCCGGCCGCTGCCCATGAACTCATTCCTTAGGCTGAGGAAATTGATCGGACTGGCCTATTGATCGTGTTCAGTTTAAGGGGTTCCGTGTGTTCGGGTGGGCATGGGAATGAATCGAAGTAGGCAAATGAATCTTCCCACTCCTGTGTGTGCCTGCCTTCTCACTCCAAGAAAGAAGCAATCCCGGCACCTGGGTTTACTTACTTGGCTTGGAGGGGGGTCTAGTTTGTGGGGAAATGCATTAAGTGACTCATCGGGCTGGCCTCTCTGGCTTGCTTGGCAACGAACGGGACCCCCTCCTATCAATCGGTAAGAAGTAGGCGTGCCCAAGCAAGAATCATTAAGTACTCTGCCTCTTACTTATGAGCATGCCACTTATATCCTTGGCTAGGCAGGCGCACGTGCAACCCTCCCTCTGATTGATACAAGCAGACATGCCTCCTTATCATCCCAACCCCGATATATGCCTGGCCAGAATGCCATCGGCCATAGCCCTTCCCTGGCCCCTCTGCTTTCCCAAGAAGGGCAGGACCTTAATACGTGTAGCCTAGCTTTCAATATGCGTAGCCTAGCTTTCAATACGTGTAGCCTCATATTTGTTCCCCTCAAAGAGATAGCGAATGTAATACCAGGTCCTGAAAGACTCTTTCTTCCCCTCAAATCAAAGAGCTAGGTATAGATAGAATGAGATATCTCTTTGTATATGATATTATGGAAAGATTAGGTGATGCTAAAGCGCAATTACATATATAATATATGCAAGGTAGCCTAAGGTAGTTCAGATGGAGGCACACGGCTAACCAAGTTTAGGCAGTGTTTATGATGGCTATAGGTTGTCAGTGCTTTCCTAGGCGAGATATCCCACGCCTCTCCTAGGCGATATAGCGTACCAGCCCACCATGTCTAGAGTAAGGCAGTGCTTTATTCCTCCCTAAGAGTTACCAAGTACGAGGGGCAGTCACCTTTCTACCAACCTTCTTATCACACATATTCTTACCCACCACCTTCCTACCTATGAAGAACCTACCCTTCTTTTGTTACCCACCCTCCCTCGAATATCTTGATCGAAACTTCCGCATTCGACGCTTGGTATTTCAAGCATTTCCTATCGAGTCGCCCGCCTAAGATTCATTCCTATTTGTCGCCCGCCCTCAAAGTGGGAAGGGCCCGCTTCACCGCGGCATGCTGATCCGCGATTACTGTTGGCGGTCACTAATATCCACCGACTCCCTCGCAATCTATCTCCTCACTTGTACCCATTATCCAAATTCATTGATTCTTTGGGAAACCATTCACAAATGCTCCATAGCATGCTTGCACGTTGTATATTATCTCTTTCGGCAGCATTTCCATTCACCTCTATTCAGAGCATCCTACGATGAGTCACCCAAACCTAAATCTTTTTCAAGTTGTTTCCCTTACTGCATAATGGCCATCACAAATCCCTCAATGCATGTCTTTGTTCACGTATTCCACTTATTCTTCCATCATTCACTTGAGTAATATACTATCGGGGTCTTTCCCATTTAGTTTCTTTTTCATATCACAATGCTGAATTACCCTAAGTTTGAGTGACCTTCCCTATTCTTTCTCCATTCCTTGATGGCATTGGCATGTGATTAGTAAATGGGCTATATCATGCTACCAAGTGGATTAGTTGTAGCAAGGGTTAATATGAGTTTATTCCTCCTCCTTCCCTAGGGTAGTGCCAATCATGCAACCTTCCACTGTGGTTGATGCCTACTGCCTACAAATTGTCTTCTTCCATTAGCTTAGATAGCCCTTGTCCTTTCATTATCTTGGTGGGCATGAAAATCATGTCATATTCTTGGATCTTGGTGATCCATTCCCTCTTCTACCATCTTCATCTGGCTAGCAAAGCATATCTTTTCAAATAGATTACCCCATGCATTTTGATTTATAAACTTCAGATTAGTTAGTGCGGCGCTGGACCTTACCAAAAGACTACCTAATGAGCTTTCCTAATTAGTTTTCTTGAGTTGTCGAGTCAGCCCCCATTCTCAGGCAAGCAAGCCTTTTCACTAAGTAAGTGGGGGTATCGCTAGCACCCTATCACTGCTATGCTTCTCTTAAACTAGCCTTTCGGAAGATCCAGCTTACCCAGTCCCTCCTTTCAATATGGGAGCTGTGCGGGCCATCTACCTTTAAAGGGTTATAGGCGGGCATGGAAGAAGCTGGGCAGGCATCCCCCCAGATATGAAAGTTATGGCGGGAAATACTTCTATTTGATGGCTGGGGCAAAAGTGACTACTCTCCATATGGATGGGGGAAACAGCTCTTCTCGGCAAGCTGGCTGGCGGCTGGTTGGATGGCTAGCAGGCAGGCTAACCCAGTACCATCGTGCTTCTCCAAAGTGCCTTCAGACTCTTATACCGCGCATTCAGCTATACCCCAGATAAGCAGGCGGAGGATAGTTACAGCCCTAGGGCAGTCTTGAAGGAAAGGACCTTACACCGATCTACCGCTATTGCTTGACTTTCATTTATAGCGCTAGCTGCATCGTGGGGTGGAGTGGGGCAGTTACTATTATTACGTATACCATAAGGCAGAATCGCTTGGCTGGAGGAATGGAAGGTAATTGGTTGGCTGGCGAGGAATCTTTTTTTCACTCAAATTAGGCTGGCTGGTTAGCTTGCTTGCTGGCAGGTCCAGTACCTTCGTGCTATATTAAACCATGTTACGATTTATATCTGTATTTATAATAAGGAAGGAGGGTCAACTTGGAAAGTCGGGTCTCGGATATCTATCAGCGAAGGGTTTACATAGCCTTTTGGAAGATCCAGCTTACCTATCCCCTTTTTCTTTTTTATTGTAGTTGGGCGGGGGCAAACGGCCATCTATATATGTATATATTGGCGGCGGGTACCCTACCCCTGGATAGTGAAGTTATGGCAAGGAAAGAAAGGAGTTATGGCCATCAAATTGCGGTTGAGAGAACCGGATGATTTCCTTTATAGGCTCCTACATGCATTTGAACGCTCTGTAACCCCATTTTAGAGGGTTTGGTTTTTCTTTTTTAGCCCGATTTGAGGGGTCTTGGACCCACCCTCTCTTTTATTTCACTAGCGAAAGGGGAAGGAAGCCATTAGCAATAGCCAAAAGCAGGTACAACGATCAGAGCTTTTATTTCATACAACTTACCGTTCTTCCCGTTCAGAGCTATAGCCCTATAAACCTAATGAGCAGACCCCGCGGGATTTATATAAGACTTTACCAAATGAGGTATAGTTTCAAAAAAGAAAGACTCTTTTTTACTCCTTACCTAATAACTGAGATTCTTTCACTAGACCTATAACTGCTTGAAATTCATTTCACTCAAACCCAACCAATTAATTTCCAGCTGGGGTTTCTGGCCCTCCCTGCTGCCTAATAGCTGCATTCCCTAATCAAACTCATGAAACGGCCGCTCGGCTGAGTCAGAAGGCTCGCTCGGGTCCCTATCTTTCTATCCAACCGGGGGTGAGTGAGGTCTTTCACCCCCGTTTTGCAGAGTTTTCATAGTGGATATGGGGAGTAGTTCGAGATGGGGCTCTCAAACAAGCAGGGTTTAACTGCTCCCCAACTAATCAGGTGGGCGCCCCTACCCTATCATGCCTCGGACTCCTAAAAAGAGCATTTTTGTTTACTAAAATGATGGCGGCCTATTGTCGAGAGTTCGGCTGGCTCACCCTCCCCCTCGTACTATTTTAGAGCGGCTCCGCTCCTAACCTTCGTACCTCAGGTGAGTGGATAAATCCCCATGAATGAGGAGGTTTTTGAAATCTGTTGTAATCGAAGTTGTTGCCTTTTCCGATCCAGGTATGCCAGGGAATGTGGGGGGCGTATAATTGATCTGTCGCTATCCTTTTTATCCTCATGGGGGCAAGCGTTAGCGATAAACAACCACCACCCACATGTGGGCAAACGTTAGCGATCATTAACCCGCCTCATGGGGCAAGCGATAGCGATCAATCAACGATTTTCAATTCATTTCATTTCCTCTCCTCTTCAATTTACTTATTGGGTGGGGGGGGCTTATGGTCGAGCACCTAAAGGTTAGGGTTTACTTATTGCCCCTCTCAAATAAGTAACCAAAACAGTCGAGCCTGCTTGCGCATCCTTATCAGTCGAGCCCCCTAAAGGGTCCTTATCAGTCGAGCCCCCTAAAGGGTCCTTTGTGCGTTGAACCAACCCACATTCTTTCTGTTCGTGGGGTCATATGATTGAGGGCATGAATCAAAACTATAACCAAGCTCAAAGCTGCTTCTATCCAGTTTAGCATTAAAGACTAGTCGCAGAATAAGGGGGTCTGAGGGGCCCCCCGAGCAAGTGTTTTCAGTAGCGGAACCTCAAGCGAGACTGCGGGCGTATTGTTCACTGAAACTGGCAAGCAGCACACCTTTGCATACAACACCTCTGGTCACTGAAACCGGCAAGCAACAAACGTAATTATACCTCTCTCGGTCCACCTTAGCATACAGAACCCTCTGGCGACATATACTGGGAAGGCTACTAACCCGGGAAGGAACATCCTCTAGTTATTTCTATATGGGTGCACCTCACACGGCCACAGAATCCTCTGTCCGTTGTACCGCCTCACCTCACACTAACTACTACGTTTTGTGTTGTCCGCCCGTAGTTGCCGTATCCGTATCCGTATCTGTCGTTGTAGCTGCCGTTGCCGTAGCCTTGCCCCACCCCAAAGGATGTGAATAAATCATATAAATCACTCGTAATCGGTGACTTACATTCCTCTATGTGCATGTTCTTCGTGCTCTACTAGGAATCAATCGTGCTATGTGAATTGAAGACGACTGCTATCGGCATTGATGTCGAACCTCATCAGTTAATTGGGCGAACCTCCTCATATCATAGCCATTGTAAACCCCTTCTGGTTTTCACTATTCCTCCGGTATGCAAGTATATAAAGCAATCAACCGTGAATAAAGTCAAATATAGCAGCAGCTGAGCAATCAAGAAGGCGCTCTGCAAGCACTCTTAAGCTCGTGTATTATATATGCGATTATGCATCCTGCTTAACGCATCCTACAAAAATGCTAATAAACTACCGATCAATTTTACAGCCTACAGAAACAATAATAAAATAGAGAAGAATAATATCATATATATAATATAATAACAACATGGCATTCTCTGCTTTGGTCAGCGCAAGGCCGGCCCCGTCACATTATGGGCAAAGCTACTAGAAGAGTAAAGCCCCATTATTCAAGGTTTTTCTAAACTCCATGATTGGAGAGGTGTAGAGGTTCTACCTACCCCTTATCGAGACAACCAAGGCCAGTCAGGAGACAATCAGTGGATTCGAAGACACCTTATCCTTCCCCAGATCGGTCTATCCCACCAACTCCTAATCAATGTTTATATCGACCGGGTAAGCTGGTCGGTGGACTACTGCCCCCTTCCCCTCGCTGAATATTTGGCTGCCCACCCACCTTGGCATCTAACAAAGAAGATGAGGAACAACAGGACTGATGGTTTAAGTCTTCCTACTGCTGCTGGTGGATCTATTGAAGTAGAGGCAATCAATGGATCTAAGAAGAAGGGACGTACCGTGCTATCTTGATTCCTATGCTTCGTAAGGCAGGTAGTGAAATCTGCTCGTTCAATCAATGGGACGAGGTAATGGAATCCACCCTTGCTATCTCCATCTCAGAGTTCAGGCCAGGGCTTCAACCTATAACCATCGATCTCAAGCGGGTCAAGGGGAATCGATCCAAAGGAGGACTGCTCAACCCCATCTCCCGATCAATCATCAGACGAGGGACAGCAGGAGAGGCTGGTGGATATTCGGATTGTTACGGGGTGAAACCGTAATCAGAGAGCCTTCCACCTCATTCCCTCAAACTTAATTCATCCAGGCCAGTAAGGGTTGTTCAGTCAGTCGGTACAGAGTTCATCCCCCTCCCATCTGATTCAGGGGTTGGCGCGGATCCCATTGTTTTCCGTCACTATAGGGATAGCTAGTTGGCCCCTCCGACACGGCTTATCTCGGATGGAGTAGGGATTGACCGAGAACTTATCTAGCGGACTAAGAACCCGGTCGGATATCGAATCCATTCTTTTTTCCCTCCCATGGCGACGGACCTTCGGATCGGGAAGAATGAGGTCTCGTTCCGGCGGGTGGGGACAGGTTTGGGGGTATAGGACTTCTTAACGAGCCATCCCCTGGGACGGAGAGAAGCATCGACCGGCCTCCCCCTACAGCTGCTTCATTAGCGGCACCTGGGCCGGGGAAGAGGTCAGGCGATCTCGGTATCGATTTCCCACCCACCACTCCGATTCGTCGAGCGAGATTCCTTCGTAGGCATGCAACCCCTTGCACCGACTCATTAGCTAGGTCTGGTTTCGGGGAAATGGACTTCATTGGAGGGAAAATGGAATCTGACCAACCGACCTTTGTTTATGGGGATGGTAGGAAGGGATCGCTACCCGGAGCCGGAGCTAGTACGGACCTTCATGGTCAGCTGAAGCACTCTATAAATCACTCTTCCTATATTTTGAGGTAAAAACACAAAGATGTTCTTATACGTAGCATTCTTCGCACTGGGAACGTATTTCTTATTCGTATCCATCCAGAAGGCACAACACGTTAGAATTCCTGTCAAATGGCCGATTAGACGGTTCTATACCAAAATAGGACGTCGTAGTGGTATGACCCGTACAAAGCTTGAACTTGCTTTTTGATCCGGGTCAAACTGCGTTTTATAGCGTTGCCTCTGATCGATAAAACGCAACCTTTAGTGGTGCCTCTACCTCTGCTTGAGCTACCTTGGTCCCTGCTCTTTCCTATGCCCTTGGTGCTTATGCCTTTGCTTATGGCTTTGCTTATGATGCCTACGTTACTTATGCTGGTAAAGCTTAAGCTGCTGCTGTTGCTGGTCTTGGTTAAGATGCTTGCTTTGATGCTCCCACCTTTGCTTCTTATAATGATAGTTCTTATGCTTCATCGACTGAATAAGCTTAACCGACTGGATCAACAACTTGATCGACTTAAGCAACTGGGTAAAGCTCATCAGCTCAGTCAACTGCTCAATCTACTGAACCTGCTGGATAAACGTGTGCTTCAACGACATCAAAAGCTGCTTATGCTTATGTCTTTGTGCTTCTGGTTATGCTCAGGCAAACCGGGAAGAAAGAAATCACCCTCCCTCCTGCCTTCCTTCAGAGTTACCCGCCTCATTAACTGCAGTGTGATAATAGTTGCTTCTCCGCTTCTCCGTTTATCCTTCTCCGTAACTAACAGCAGAACGTAGATCCTACTCTGAGAGGTTGTACTCTGAGAGGTTCCACCTGCTGAATCCAATCCCAATCCGAATAAGAATCCGTGCATCCTTACCAACGAATGTGGCACTGGAATTGGAGCACTACTATAGATAGTAAGTATAGGTAGATCTAATTGTATGTAGTTGCCTACATCCATCATTCTCAGGATGGATTCATTCGTCGGCTTGGATTACCCTAATTATTCGGGTCCTCCTTCCAGCCAGCAAAGAAAGTGAATTTCATCTACCTACGCCATTTGCCTCACATACTCCAGAGCCCAAAGAAAGGGAGGTTGCAGCGGAAGCACTATAAACGCCAAACTTCATCGTATACGCGTGAAAGATACTAGCCCTCTAAATAATTATATTAACCCTCACCATATGAATAGTGAGTGACCCCTAAAGAATATAGGGTGAGGTAACGAACGCTCGACCCCCGCCATCGCCCTTCTATCTCCTTTCGATCGGAGACATAACAAGGAGGATTACTAGCTATAGAGTCTGTAACAAAGGAAAGGTCCAAAAGGAAAGGTCCCATACCATTAGCTTCGGCCTTAGCATGATGGCTCTAAGGGAAAAAATAGATCCCCTTCCAGATCCACAACGGGTTAATCAGCCTTCGCCTCATCCAGCGTAGACTCCTGGGCCAGGAGATTCCGCCTTAGCATGATGGATCCTTAAAGTCATCCACCTTGGAAGGTATAAGGGGCCCTTACACTTTCTTATTGACTTCAAAGGAGATCTCTTCTACACAATAGAATGCTTTCTCTTCTAAATAACAAGCAACTAAACTTCCCCCAGAGGCTGGACTTTCAGGTCGTGTCCCACTGGATCGTGGGCCAAGAGTAAACCCTCCTCATAAACTGCACCTTGCGATACTGCTCACTAGGCATCATTGCGAACCGTTCCATATCTAATTGATCCTAGACCATTTCTCTAGTTGCCCGAGCTGATCCAGTTGGCCGGGTGGTAAAGCTTTACCTACCAACATAAGAAACAGGACTAGTGGTTGTTGATCCACTACCTGAAGCAGCAGGGATGGAAGCAAGAGAAGCCATTTACTCAGTTTCAGTTTCACCCGTAAGCACAAAAGCTTGTTCTTATAGCACAGGTATAGCACAGGCAGAGGTGGTTGTTTCATCCGTTTATTTAATCGATCCCACAGAACCAGAAGCAGAGGAAGCAGCTTCAGTAGTTCCATCTCTTTAGCCCGCAGAAGTTCCGGTTCCAGGTGAAGACCCAGATAGAGAGGCACCTATGGCAGTAGTTTAAGTTAACCCAGTAGCAGAGCTAGCAGCAGCAAAGCGTGTGGCCTTCGCCTGGTTCCATATCGAACAGATTCACCCATAGAAATAGACGCTGTTTTATCTTATCTAAACCCTCCTTATAAGTTTATTGGTTATCCGCTCCTCTAAAGAGTCATAGGTAGCTCTCCTAACATCTGAGGCCGTGGAGATCAAACTATGGATAGAACACAGGCTTGAAGAAGCACTGGTCTATGATGTGTCACACTACCTAGAAGAGGCAACCCGCCGCTACGATGTGGAGGAACTCTTATGACTACCGGTGTGGTGTTAACTATCTCGAAATATGAAACGATGCCTCTGCAATGGTATCGAACAAGTACAATGAATCCCTGGTGGAGGGCATACCAACCCCCAAAGTGTTTCATGAATTTAGACTCTTCAACAATGTTTTTATAGGCTTGCCTCTTGATGCTCCTGTCATATGGGAGCACCAAGAATAAGGGTGTTATCATCGGTGTCCGACCTGGCGAAAGCCTAGAGAGAGTGGGATCTAAATCAGAGGACTTCCCTCATGAACAAAGCCAGGTATCTCTGCTTTGGATACAAAGCCAAAATGGAAAAGGGAATTTTGCGACTCCTTGAAGAGACAGTAGAACCTCGGGTTCTATATTTGTAGTTCAAGTACTTATATATACTGGAGTTTTTGCGGAACCTTTGCCTTGGTTCCTGGAGGATATACAATCATTTTGGTATCATCTACTGGTTTGAGTTGTTTTATGAGTATTTATTACTATAACTTCATACTCTATAATGATGAGGTGATACCATACTAGTATCGTACGAGTTAGCTAATCCATATCCCATGCAGCTAACAGGATAACAGAACTAGTAATCATAAGCATTACACTGGTATAGCTCACTAAGCCCATACATTAGAATACAGGTATCATAACTAAAACCATGTTATAAACAAAACCCGTAATATCTTGAATAAGAGAAACTAATCATTACCATTATATCACTAGCTTCTAGTAGAGAGCTGTATCTGTGTCGTTAGGAATTTCTTGCTATACCCTCCGGGGGATAGGAACTTAGAAGAATGATATTTCTTACTGTTACTAATGCCGTTCCTTATTACAGCACATGTATGTTACCTTTGTTCATCATATTCACACGGCCACATATGCACTGAATAAGAGAAACATAGGCAATAGGTAGTCTCTATACCAGGATTAATGGGAATGTCAGAAGCATAGGTTCCAAGTGTTCCCATAGAGCATGTGTAATAAATACTTATAGCTAATGTAATCAGTATATACTAGTAATGATCTTACCCTAATCAATAGGTACTACTAGTAATGCCATACTAAGCAGTGATAGGTGTCATTATGGCTACTACTATACAATGGGTTTACTAGATACACAACCACGATTCACCAAGCAAGATGAAAACTTATTCTAATTCGATGTTGAAGTGAAGGAGTATTCTCATTGATAGGTTTCATTGCTTAGAGCCAGTTGGCATTGCCGGGAGTACTTTTCTTTGGTGGCATTCTTATAGGGAGGGAAATAGAAGTCTAAAATAACCAATAGAATTGACATATATAGATGAAAGGTTAGTCCTATAACACTCATATCCTTAGCTTATACTAATAGATGGTGTGATTGTAATCAAGTCTGGAGCCTAAGGATGCTTAATGATGTGGGCATACTTCCCCAAGTCTCCTAATGCTCAAGCTTCTGGCTGGTTTCAAGACTGCTCATAGGTTTCAAAGGTTCTAAGGTAAGAGGGGTGGAACCTAATAATCCTAAAGGTCGAATTCCTGAAGTCAGGTGAAGAAGCCTAAACCTAATCCGGGTAGACTTCAAGAACTAAAGGTCATAGGTTCTTCCTAATAATCGGCATAGTGTAGCTTAAATCAGAATCGGCACATAGGGTGGAGACTCATCAGCAACCACTTTATAAATAGGTTATGGCTATCGATATAATAATAAAGGGTGCTGGACGAAGTGCTGGTGCGCGCTATGATTCTTCAACCGCCTCTGTATATGCGTAGACTCGGTCAAATGCTACTGCTTATTATAAAGCTTTAGTCCCCGTCCCAAAACTCAAATATACAGTAAAGAACAGCGCGCCTATCATATAGTAAAAAGCGTCAGTCAATCAATCTTAAGGCCAACACGCCGGATACAAGCGAGAGAATACACACAATAGATAAACACAACAACAATAGAGGTAAAGAAAGGCAGCAGCCGCGAAGACAGGGGCTAAGGGAGTAGCCACGCCAATCGGTTCTTTAGCATCAGTGGTCATTTATACCCCGTGATTGACCCAGAGTCAAAACCATAAGTTGCTTAAGCGGTTTCTCTCAAACCAATCAATCTATCAATAGCGAAGGCAGTAGAAGGAAAAGCGGGGAGGGCCCCAGCTAGAGAGGCAGCATAAACGGGAGCATCGATTCCAACACTCCTTCCGTAAGACCAAGACCCATGACCAGATGATGAAAAAAACACACTATATACCATAGGGGCAGAGCTAATCCCAGCTGATCCCGCAGGGGTAGAAGCATTTGTTGAAGAATGGACCAATAAAAGATCGATACGGAGATCCAAAAGCAGCCAGAGCGCATTCATTTCCATACCCCGTGGCATCTCTTCCTGTACCAGCTTCTCTTCGCCCCGTTCCATATAAATATCCAAATCCAGATGCATAACCTACGGAGGTAAGGGCATCACCAGTAGTGGGGGCAAAGGCCTAAGCAGGAAAGGTAAAGGTGGCATCAGGACTAGATTAAGCTTACTTATCAAAAGCACTTAAGGCATTTAAGGCAAAGGCAACAGAGGAAGCAGCAACATAGTGAGAAGACGTACCATTTGAACTGAAGCCTGTTGCCCGAGCAGATGACCTGAAACTAGTCAATCTATTTATATAAAACTACCTTTGTACGAGTTTTCGATCACCCCGGTTGAAGCACCGCCCGTAGCAGGGGGAACAGAGATGTACATACTACTGAGCTTTTTCCAATTTTTTGACTATTCCTAGCAAAGAGTATAGCCCGCACGTGGACATAGGCCTAGATGGCATAGGCATAGACAGCAACAGAGTCAATAGGGGCAAGGACAGTTTCACCCGCGGGAGTAAATACATCTAAGAAAGCAGCACAGACACTGGAAGGAGAGCCCACATACCTTAATGTCCCAGCTTCTCCACCACCGGCATCTCGCCTAGGATCCCTTCCATTTCGAAAGCTCTCACCTCGCCTGGCGTACGCACTTCTATATACATAAGTAGAGGTACTACCTGCAAAAGCATTAGTCACAGTTTCTCTTCTTGTTCCAGGGCCAGGTGAACCGGCGCAAATTTATGGACCAATGACAGAGTCGGTTGATGATGTCAATGATTTCGTTTACCTCGTAGCAGAGGAACCAGCACCACCCATAGCAAAGGCATAAGCACCCGTTTAAGCACCGAGCAGATAGAGATGGAGATTGAGTTCCACCCGTAGAAGCAAAGGCAAAGGTAGCAGAAGCAGAGATAGCAGCATAACAACCAACAATTTCAGTAGCAACAGAGAAAGCAGCACAACCGGCAGAGGAAGTTGTTTCATCCGTTGACCCTAGCACTAGAGGAAAAAGTGGGGAAATAAAAAAGGATAGCCAGACTTAATTAATAATCGTTCAAGTATTAATTAATCAAAAGGAAAGATAACCGAGTTGTGAGGCCTGCCAGTAGCGAGCATGATCGGGCAGCCAGCATGATTCCTGCTTGGAGAACACCAAGCATCAAAGTTGATTAGCCACATGTTTCCTCGCAAAGAACAACGGCTTCTTGGTTGGCAAAGTGATTCAAAGGCCAACCGAGATTTGCAAAGGGGGGGATCGGGGGAAATAGTGCTTGCCCATCCAATAAGCAGGGTGCGCTCGAAGCAGCACTATATATAGGAAGGCCAGCACCGACGGCCAGACAGAGCTCCCAGACGACAGCCACTACTGTTCTTCTATGGTTGCCTGGTTCGCTGGCCAAGTACTTGATTGGCAGACCTTATTGCTTATGGTTTTGCACTCGGTTTGCACACCATGCAGCGGTCTTTAGGTCAATAATAAGGTTGCAAAGCAACTGAAGCAGCAAGCGCAGTCTTGAACGATTATTAATATGTGCCTCCACCCCTGTTGCTTTTCCAACTCGGTTAATGAGCGCTGCTTACTATCGCTAAGAATCTGCTGCTTGCTTGTCGGATGCCTTTCCTGCCCTCGCTACGGGGTCGGATTCGCGCATGGAATTGCATCTGTATCTGGGCGAGGTGATAGCTATTGAACTAAAGTATATGCACTTGGGTTTGGATAATCCGCAACGGGTGAATCTGCTCCCTCTGCTTTAGCCCCTACTACTGATGCTTTTACAACTTCATCTAATAATTGCAAGTGGTTCTTAGTCAACTGGGTCTTTGGGGAATGGGACCGTAACTAGCTAGGGTGTGTCTCCCAATGAACGGCTTTGGATAAGCAACAAGGTTAGCTGCTCTTTCTCCACTAACATATCCATATCGCTCAGGGCTGCGCCTCTCCTGTCTGTGCTTTTGCAATGGGTTCTTCGACTAGCTATCAAACTGGAAGGGGTGCAGGCACGGTATCTTTAAGTGAGCGAAGGGATGTTTACTCTACCTATGCTATAGGTGGTTCTGGGTCTCGGTCTCCTTGGGTATCAATCTTGATCTGCATGGCTTTCAAACTGGAATGGATACGTAACGAAGTGGTACTTCCATTCTACCTAGCCTTGGATCTCAATCTCGCTCTGGTGCCTATACCGTTCTAGCTACCCCCTGCCACTGATGATGCCCCCGTTACTGCTGCTATGGGTGTGGGTGGTACGTGGGCTGGGACTATTAGTGGTCGGGATGCTGATATTGCCACTGAAGTACGGTGATTGGATTCGAGAGAGCGTAATTACATATATAATATATCTCATGAATGACTGGCAGCCTCTTACTTCTTGGCTTGGTCGGAAATGAATGATATATGTCATGACGTTCTCGCTGGATGAATGAGGGAGATTCCAAGCATTCATTATATATGTAATTATGCATTTCAATTGCCCTACCTTTTGGTTTTGGGTGGGGGCGTTGCTCAATATTCCAAAACCGCCGGTAAAATGGCCAATCTTTCTAGGGTGAGCAAGCGAACTCTCGACGGAGGCCGCCATCGAAAGATGTTCAAACCGCCGCCAACGTAAAATGGCCAATCTCGTAGGGTGAGCCCGCCGAACTCTCGACAATAGGAGAGGAACGTAGTCGCTTGTCCGCATCGGGCAAGGGAGAAAGTCCTAAACCGCCGCCATAGTGAGTACTTCTCCCGTTGGTCGAGCCAGCTTTCGCTTCCTCTCCTCGACCTCGTAACCTCGGCCGAGTCCCTCGACCTCGTAACCTCAGTCGAGTCCCTCTTCTTTTAGTTCTTCAAGTTCCTCTTCAATTTACTTATTGGGTGGGGGGGCTTATGGTCGAGCCCCCTAAAGGGTCCTTATCAGTCGAGCCCCTGTCGGACCTCTCTTTTGGGGCGTATGGGGTGCTTATTTGGTGAGGGGCCCCAAAAGAGAGTTGTTCGTCTCCTCTCCTCTCCCTCTTCAATTTACTTATTGGCCCCTC
>Ga0181465_100075_pt1 | contig 25445 bp, 24 predicted proteins | sample InSIn3gowninarea_FD_119076 | JGI IMG/M metagenome (GOLD analysis project Ga0181465, IMG submission 119076) | Clean room microbial communities from NASA Spacecraft Assembly Facility at Jet Propulsion Laboratory, Pasadena, California, USA -... ... | reverse complement strand
CATAAAGAAATGGGGCTAGTTTCCCAAGTCTTTAATGAATCAATTTTGCAGAAAATGCCGGGTCGCCTAGCTTAAGATGATAAAACTATCCAAGCTTCTCCTATGTGATTTAACGATTTAGGGAATTATCTGTGGAAACCGCCATGTCTTCTCTCAAAACTAAAAGCCAAACTCTATACGAAACAGATTACCTGCAATGGATAGAAACCACTGTAGGAAAATTACAGAGTCGGGACTACGTAAATGTAGACTGGGAAAATTTAATTGCAGAAATCGAAGACATGGGGAGGAGTGAACGCAGAGGCTTGAAGAGTAACCTCATTGTTGTTTTGGTTCATTTACTCAAATGGCAGTTTCAAGGCGATCGCAGAAGTGGAAGTTGGGAAGGTAGTATTATTGAGCATCGTAGACGTATCAGAGAAGCTATTGACGACTCACCTAGCCTACAACCCTACCTTGAAAGTATTTTTGTCGAGTGCTACCCGCAAGCAGTTAAGCAAGCGAAAGCTGAAACTGAATTGCCATTAGACACATTTCCTAAACAGTGTCCATATGAGTTAGCAAAAGTATTGAATGATGAGTTTTTGCCAGAGTGAATAGATTCAACACCTCCAGCAAATTAATCCACTGCCAAAGCTGCGCTTCGACAGTGGGATGATATTAAACAGGCGATCGCTCTAATATCAACTTAGAACGCTTGACTTGTTCCGGCACGGAAATTGGATAATCCCCAGTGAAACAAGCAGAACAGAAACTATTTGGGTCTTCTTTAGTTGCTTTTAGCATCCCATCCCGGCTGAGATAGGCAAGAGAATCAACCTCTATTTGCTGGGCAATTTCTGCTACTGATTTTGTCGCAGCAATTAATTGATCTTGACTATCAGTGTCAATGCCATAAAAGCAGGGGTGAGTCACTGGCGGTGAAGAAATTCGCATATGCACTTCAATTGCACCCGCGTCTCGCAGCATCTTGACTAGTTTGCGGCTAGTCGTACCTCTTACAATTGAGTCATCCACAATTACAACTCGTTTCCCAGCTAACACATCTCTAAGCGGGTTGAGTTTCATGCGGATACCCGACTCGCGCATCATCTGAGTCGGTTGGATGAAGGTGCGACCTACATAGCGATTTTTAATTAAACCTTCGGCATAGGGAATACCAGACGATTGGGAAAAGCCTATAGCGGCTGGAATGCCAGAATCTGGAACGCCTATGACAATATCTGCTTCGATTAGAGATTCTTCTGCCAATTGTCGCCCTAGCCGTAAGCGATAGCTATACAAACTCTCATTGTTCATGGTGCTATCTGGGCGGGCAAAGTATATCATTTCAAAGATACACAGCTTGCGCTGGGGTTTTTGCGCCCAATGATAAGAGGCTAATCCTGCTTCGGTAATCAAAACTAACTCGCCTGGTTCCACATCCCGCAGGTAGTCAGCACCAATGATGTCTAAACCACAGGTTTCAGAAGCAAGGACATAGCGATAGGGGTTGCTGCCTAAAGTACCAATGACGAGAGGACGGATGCCGTTGGGATCTCGCACGCCCATAACTCCAGATGACATCCCAATTACTAAGCTAAAGGCTCCTTGGCAGCGCTCTAAAGCACTGATGCTGGCTGGCAACCAATCTTTGCCAGCATTAATTTCTTCTGCGATCGCAAAGGCAATTAATTCTGAATCTGTGGTAGTAACTAAGTTACACTGCCGCTGGAGCAACTCTTCGCGCAAGTGTCCGGTATTGACTAAATTACCATTATGTGTTAGTGCAAGAGTTCCTAAGCGGGTTTCTAATACTGCTGGCTGAGCATTGACAACGCGGCTAGAGCCAGTGGTTGAATAACGAGTGTGGCCTACAGCTAGGCTACCCGGCATTTTCTGCAAAATTGATTCATTAAAGACTTGGGAAACTAGCCCCATTTCTTTATGCAAATATACCTGTTCGCCGTCAAAAGAGGCGATTCCTGCTGACTCCTGACCCCGGTGTTGCAGGGCGTACAAGCCAAAATAGGTGAGTTTGGCAACGTCTTCTTCAGGTGCATAAATACCAAAAACACCACAAGCTTCTTCTGGTTTATCTGAAGAATTTGGCGTGTAGGATGAAGAATCACTTAATTCTTCATTTATCCTTTTGCTTTCATTCTTCATACTTTCGTCCGGGGGCTGATGAGGAATCATGCTACAGCTTTGCTCCTAAGCGGCGAGTTGACGCGGTGAGATATATAGTCTTAATTAATCAATTCAGAAAGATTAACTAATATTTAATAAATTGTTAACTATTACACATACAACAGTAACATCGTAATGCTCACCTAGAGCAAGGGTTTTAGGTGAGCAGTTTTGCTGTTGTCAAATTGGTATACTGGCTGACGTGGTAAGACGGCGTTCAATAGCATTGAAAAAGCGATCGCTCACCGATTTGATCGTAACGTCTATAAGCAGTTGATTTTCATTTGTGGAAACCCGTAAAAATCTGTCGAATTTACCAACTTGACCGATTTTTTGCCAGTTTTCTTCTAGGTGTTGAGTTAAATAAGATTCCCAAACTTGTTGGTATTCTGGGCAGACAGAGACTAATATTCTTGCCCCACCTTCACCGAACAAGACTTCATCAAGGCGTTGCGAACTTTCTTGTAGTTGATTTGAGGTTATCCCCAGGTTAATTTCTGCGCCTAATTTACCACTAATACAAGCTTCAGCCAGAGCCAGAGCGAGTCCTCCTTCAGCACAATCGTGAGCCGAACGCACCCAACCTTGACGAATTCCCTCACGGCAAGCTGCTTGAACGCAACGCTCTAAGTCAAAATCCACTCGTGGTGGTTTACCTGCGACTGTGTTGTGAATTGTGGCTAAATATTCTGATGCACCCAATTCAATTTTGGATTTTGGAGGTAATCCTAATAAATAAATTAAATCTCCTTCGGCTTGCCAACCTTGACCGCAAACTTTGCTTAGATCGGGAATTAACCCCACCATGCCAACAACTGGCGTGGGATAGATCGGCTGGGGATTGCCTTGGGAGTCGAGAGTTTCGTTGTAAAGCGAGACATTACCGCCCGTAACCGGAGTTTTGAATTCCAGGCAAGCTTCGGCTAAGCCGCGACAAGCTTCAGCTAGCTGCCAATAACCAATCGGTTTTTCTGGGCTACCGAAATTTAAGTTATCTGTGACTGCGATCGCTTCTGCCCCCACACAGCTTAGATTACGGGCAGCTTCTGCTACAACAGCCTTAGCCCCTTCATAAGGATCGAGATAGACGTAGCGAGGGTTACAATCTACCGTTGCAGCAACTGCCGATTTTAGATTTTGGATTTTGGAGCCACTGCGGTGGACGGGTTCCCCGGCATAAAGCAAGTGGCGTGATTTTGGATTGGGAACTCCGGACTCTTGTACAGACGTTGTATACAACGTCTGTACGTCTTCAACCGGACGTAATCTAACTACAGCTGCGTCTGCACCACCAGGAAGCATCACCGTGTTGTTCTGTACTTGATGATCGTATTGGCGGTAAACCCAGCGTTTAGAGGCGATAGTGGGAGTATCTAGCAGAGTTAGGAGAATGTCATTCCAACTGCGAAAACTACCTTGAATTTCAATTCCAGAAATTGTGCAAGCAGGAAGCGATTCAGGTGTCCATTCCCAAGCTTTACGCGCATATTCTGGCGGTTGGCTCAGTAATTCGCGGTGATAAATTGGTGTGTTTTCTGCCAAAGCTGTGGCTGGAATTTCAGCTGCTACCTTACCTCGAAATAGAATCCGCACAATTGGTTCAGAAATTACTGTTCCAGCGACTACTGCATGAAGTCCCCAGCGGTGGAAAATATCAATTAACTCTTGCTCTCTCCCCTGGTGGGCAACAAATAGCATCCGTTCTTGGGACTCTGAAAGCAAGTATTCATAGGGAACCATGCCACTTTCTCGCACTGGGATTTTATCTAAATCCAGTTCAATTCCCACGCCACCTTTAGCAGCCATCTCGGATGTGGAACAAGTGATTCCAGCCGCACCCATATCTTGAGCAGCTACAACTGCACCTGTTTTAAAGGCTTCTAGACAAGCTTCAATTAAAGATTTTTCTAAAAATGGATCGCCCACCTGCACTGCTGGGCGATTTTGTTCCGACTCATCACTCAGCTCTGCACTGGCAAAACTTGCACCACCCATGCCATCGCGCCCCGTTGTGGAACCTACATAAAGCACTGGGTTGCCGAGTCCAGATGCTCCCGATTTCACAATTTCCGCCGTTTCCATTAATCCCAGTGCCATTACGTTTACCAAGGGATTACCGGAATAAGCAGGATCGAAATAAACTTCACCGCCGACTGTGGGTACGCCGACGCAGTTGCCATAATGGGCTATTCCTGCTACTACACCATTAAACAGCCGTTTGGTTCGTGCATCTTCTAAGGAACCGAAGCGCAGGGAGTTTAATAAGGCAATGGGACGCGCCCCCATTGTAAAGATATCTCTTAAAATACCTCCCACTCCTGTGGCGGCTCCTTGAAATGGTTCGACTGCTGATGGGTGATTGTGGGATTCAATTTTGAAGGCAAGTTGCAACCCATCGCCTAAATCTACTACGCCAGCATTTTCTCCGGGTCCAACGAGAATGCGATCGCCTTCTGTGGGAAATTGCTTCAGTAGCGGGCGTGAATTTTTGTAACAGCAATGCTCCGACCACATTACCCCAAACATTCCCAGTTCAGGTTTGTTCGGGTGTCTTCCCAGTCTTCGGACTATTTCTTCATATTCTTCAGGCTTTAAACCCTCAGCGGCAATTTCTTCAGGCGAAAAAGGAGCAGAAGAGATGGCGGACATAGGAGCAGGGGACAAAAAGGACAAACCCTTATTTTAGCTGCTGTGCGATTTTTCTACAGCCTAGAGAGAAATTATTTCATCCTCTTATCATTTGCTTGAAAGTAATTTGTGTCGCTTCATTGGCTGTCTGTACTATTAAGGTGGTTTAAACTCCTGTATAAAGCTAATGTAATATAACCTCGATTAATTACTATTAAAAATATTTTATTTAATTACGAATAGTTTCACTATATTTACATATAATTAAATACATTTTTATCGAAGTAAATTGTTATTTATAGCACGAATTAAGTCAAAAACTAAATATTTATTTAGCTCTTTCAGCTATTGAATCAACGGTGTTAAACACCCCGTTTCAATTTTCAGCATCGCCGCAAAGCCTTTAAATATAAGCTATTTCTATAGCTGGTTATTTCTCTAAGCAATAAAGTTCAGGTAATCAAGTTATTGCCTGACAACATTTTTGTATTGCTAAGGCAGGTTTTTCATTAGCAAAAATATCTCTTTGTCTTTCAAAAATATTAGTGTTTTTACCAGCTAAATTTAGCTTGTTTTACTGAGCTTAACTAAAGTTATTACACATTTTTTAATATTGCAAATCTTTTTAATTTTTTTAGGGGAAACAAACGTGAAAAGAATATTTACTAGACGAGAAGCACTGAAGATCGGCGCACTAGCTGGCGGAGCGCTTCTGCTTCCCATAGCACTCCAGCACCACGTTGATGCTGTGACTGCTGGTAGTCCGCAACCGCCTGCGTTTCAAATTAAACTTCCGATCCCGCCGACACTCCAGCCTACCCGCAGCGATGGGACAACCGATTATTACGAGATCGTGATGAACAAGAGCCGCGCTGAAATTTTGCCTGGGTTGACGACGGAAATTTGGGCTTATAACGGCATCACTCCAGGCCCAATAATCAAGCAATTTAAAGATCGGCAATCGGTTGTTCGCTTCATCAATGCTTTAGATACGCCCACATCAATTCACTTGCATGGCATGGCATCGCTGCCGCAGTATGATGGCTATCCTGAAGATTTGCTTTCCCCTGGCTACTACAAAGATTACATCTATCCCAATCCTCGTGCTGCTACACTGTGGTATCACGACCATGCCATACACAACACTGCCCGCAACGTGTACATGGGGTTAGCGGGAATGTACATTGTTCAAGATCAACTTGAATTCGATCTACCTTTACCAAAAGGTGAGTATGACGTACCGTTGATGATTCAAGATAAGATTTTTGCAAACGATGGTTCGTTAATTTTTGACCACGACAATCATAATGGTTTGATGGGAGATGTCATCCTAGTTAACGGTGCGCCTTGGCCTAGGATGGAGGTAGCTAACCGCAAGTACCGCTTTCGGGTTTTAAATGCGTCGAATTCACGTGCTTACAAACTGGCACTTAGCACGGGCGATGATTTGATTGTTATTGGCACAGATAGCGGACTCATGGGCGCACCTGTGAGAACAAAAGATCTACGGATTGGCATGGCTGAGCGCTATGAATTCATCATTGACTTTTCCCCATACCCCATAGGAACGCAAGTAGTTCTGCAAAACTTCAGTCTTCTTAACAATAAAGATTATGACGGCACAGGGCAGATTATGCGCTTTGACGTAGTGCGCTCTGAGACTGATGATAGCTCTATTCCTAGCACCCTGCGCACTATTGAACTGTTACAAGAATCTTCAGCCGTGCGATCGCGGCGATGGAGTTTTGAGCATCGCAACGATATGTGGGTGATTAATGGCAATACTTGGGACAAAAACCGAGTTGATGCTAATCCAGGTTTGGGCGAAATCGAGATTTGGGATTTTATTACTAATGGGCGAGACTGGTTTCATCCGGTACACATTCACCTAGTTGATTTTCAGATCCTCGATCGCAACCGTCAACAGCCTCTTCCCTATGAGCGCGGTTGGAAGGATACTGTCTATGTCGGCGAAGATGATAATATCCGAGTCATTGCTCGCTTTGCTCCCCACCAGGGTAAGTATATAATGCACTGCCATAATACGGTTCACGAAGACCACGATATGATGATTCAGTGGGAGGTGGGTCAAGGTGGAATAGATCCGATGTCAGCCCCAGCGCAGCCGCTTTAAGTAACGCTGCTGTAGCGATCTATTTCGTTCTTTGTACAGTTCATGATCAAATTTCCCGATTGATGATGAACTGTATGGGCTTGGAGAGGGTTGATTTGAGCAAGTGCGGGAATTTGGAGGCTGTTGTTGACACAAGCAACTAAGGTGTCAGTCAGGCTGTAACGGTAATTAAAGGTAAAAAATACTGCTTTTGGCTGATTCGCTTTTTAACTGCACGCTGCCTATACCAAGTGCGATCGCGCTTGAGCTTTAGAAATACATAACAGAGACTTATTCTAGTGCTATGACTTTCCGCTTTCGGAATTTTGCAACTGATTTTTTATCCATTCCCGAAATTGACGCACGGCTGCGGTTACACCCAGATTTTGACATTGCTCTAGGAATTCTTCAATTTTAGTTGCTGCAAGTAAGGGGAAAGTGGGGGAGCGATCGCATTCTACATACTCTTCCTGCTGTAATTGATAGATTTGTAGTCTTTGTCCGTTATATCTCCATACTTCGGGAACACCTAGAGATGCATAAAGCGCTAATTGATTTAAAGAACTACTAGTAATATCAATTTCCAATGCTAAATCTGGCGGCGGATCTTGAGTCAAATCTATTTCTTTTTTGCCTCTAATTCGCGCTTCGTTTTGAATGTAGTAGTATGAATCAGGTTCCTTACCAGCCGCCTTTTCTTCCCGTTTCAAAGTGAATGAACCACCCATTTCAATATTGAGGTTTAATTCATCCACCAAAGCTATAACCATAGCTTCTATTTTTCTGTTTGGGTTCTCATGTTCCCATAGTGGTGTCATTAATTCTAGTTTTCCCTTGTAATAAGCCAGTCGGGTGGAACGATGTTCTCCCATTTCCTGCAACAGACTTTCAAATAGTTGCCAACTGATGTTTGATAATAGAACTCTTTGTTCGGCAGGAGTTAGTGTTGTTACCATAAATCAACCTTAAGCTTTGAGCCGTTATTTTTTTTGTAGGTTTTTATCAGTATAGGTATACGGGCATTCAATTAGTCTTTGTTTCTGGTTATACGTTTCAAGTATTGGCTCTACAACATCAACATTTCTTTTATATAGCTGAATAGGTTGTCTTTTATCTTCTAGTCGTATCAAATATTTTTCGCTGCCCTCAAATAACAAGCTAACTGGTTTTGACCAGTTACTTAATACATTACCTGAGCTACAAGTAAATATTCCATTTTTTTGAAGTGCGTCCGCTTGAGCTTTGGCAAATAGAACTCTAACTTTCCTTGGTTCTCCTCCACCAAATTGTTCTGGAACTTTAGGATAAATATATTTAGCAAATTGACCGAGGTATATACCACGTAACTCAAAATAGAACAAAATCAGTATTATTGCTAAATAGTTATTTCTTAAATTTATGTTTATCTTTTTTCCCTTAAAGAGGGTTGCCAGCCTAGGAAATAACGGTATTAATCCTAGTAGTAAACCGACAATATAAAAATTAAGCGAATATAACGATACTATTTTAGTTGGCAGATTAGAATAACTTACAGAAAAAAAGCAAAAAATATATTTAAGGAAAACGCACTCAACAATAAACTAATTGGTGAAAGCAATACAAATGGTATAACTAGTTTTTTGATAAATAGTTTTGGTTGCCGCTGAAAAGTTTGCAAGTCATTAGATATATCCTTAAATAAACTGTTCCAAATCATTAAAATTGCAACCAGGCAAAATACAACATTAAATAAAACAGAAAAGGTAACTAAACTTCCTGTGAGAATGAAACGAGGATTGATAGGTGAAAAATCTGAGAACCCAAACTGCTGTAAGTATAAATTTGTTATTAGAAAGCCAATGATGTAAAGTAGAATAGCTAAAAAAGCAAATTGCTTAGCAAGTGTATCTACGTCAAATATTTTGCTGTTAGACACTTCTGGCTTAGATTCAGTCATAACCTACCTCACAATGAAGTATGCACAGGTTAGCGATCGCCTGGTTAAACCCTACAGTATTTTTGTACTATCAGCAATAAAATTTCCCCACTATTGGTAGCAACCTGACAGTAAGTTTGCCGAAGTTACTAGCAATTGTGGGGAACTGAAGTAGAAATATTTGAAATATTTCTTATTATTACCAGAAGCGTTACGACATTGCCTGAGCAATATAGTCAAAGTATGGCCCTGCTTCGGCTGCATCTTCCGCAGTTAATAAACCAAGGGTTGCTTCCTTGAGGCAACGGATTGATTCCACCATACCAGGAACGGGAACGCCCAGTGAGTTGTACATTTCCCGTACCCCAATTAAACCAATTTTTTCAATTGGTTCTTTGTCCCCAGATAGCACCCCGTAGGTAACTAAGCGCAAATACCAGCCATAGTCGCGCAGACAAAGCGCCCGTTGGCGTTCGCCATAAGCGTTACCACCAGGCGCAATGAAGTCAGGGCGTTTTTGCCACAGCTGTTTGCTGGCTTGTTGTACAATTTTCTTTTCGTTTTCGGCTAGGGTTGCGGCGATCCGCATCCGCTGTGAGCCTGTTTGCAAAAAGTTTTTAATGTTTTCGAGTTCGCCAGTACTGGGATAGCGAAGCTCGTCGTCGGCTTGGAGAATAACTTGGCTAACTACACTCATGATTATGGCAATGAGTCAGAATATCAATATCAATTGTAAGTTTAACGATTCTTGGACACACAAATAAAGGGAGATCGCCAGTTGTGTCTGCTACCGAGTTACCTAATTTGACTACTGATACTGATAAAGGTAAGGCTACTGCCGATCGCTGGCAACAAGGTGACTTGGTAGAAATAGCGATCGCTAATTTAAATGATAGTGGCGATGGAGTCGGGCGCGTTGGGGGAAGAGTAGTATTTGTACCTGACACCGTTCCTGGCGATCGCGCTTTAGTCCGACTAGTACGAGTCAAACCGCAATATGCTCATGGTAAACTTTACCAGTTGCTGGAACCATCCCTCCACCGCATTCGCCCCAGCTGCATTGTTGCTGATAAGTGTGGCGGTTGCCAATGGCAGCATATCAACTACGACTACCAACTAGAAGCGAAAAGAAATCAAGTTATCCAAGCCTTAGAACGTATTGGTGGATTTATTAACCCAACCGTCGAGCCAGTTTTAGCCGCGCCTGCTGCTTTAGGATATCGCAACAAAGCTACATATCCTGTGAGTAGATCGGCAACTGGTTCAGTACAAGCTGGTTACTATCAAAAAGGTAGCCACCAGTTAATTAATTTAAATCAATGTCCAGTGCAAGACTCGCGCTTAAATCCTCTCCTTGCCGAGGTAAAGCAAGACATTCAACGGCGCGGATGGCAAGTTTATGATGAAAAACATCATAAAGGACTTGTGCGACACCTAGCACTACGGATAGGTCGCCGTACAGGGGAAATGCTGCTGACTCTGGTGGTGAAAGATTGGGATATTCCAGAAATTGAGCAACAAGCACAGGAATGGTTAAACTCCTATCACCAACTTGTAGGCGTGTCTCTTAACCGTAATAAAGAGCGGACAAATGTCATTTTTGGCACTGAAACTCGCTGTATTGCGGGACAGCCTTATTTGTTGGAACAATTTGCCGGACTTAATTTTCAGGTGCGTCCAGAAACTTTCTTCCAGGTTTATACTGAGTCGGCTGAGGCTTTGTTACAAGTAATTACGCAGCACCTGAACTTGCAAGGAAATGAAGTGTTAGTTGATGCGTATTGTGGTATTGGGACATTAACTTTACCTCTAGCGCCGCAAGTACAACAGGCAATTGGTATAGAGGAGCAAACAACAGCCGTAGAGCAAGCCCAGCTTAATGCTCAGATCAACGGCATTACTAATACCATATTTCAAGCCGGAAAGGTGGAGGAGTTGCTACCTCAGTTAAAGATGACACCTGATGTTGTGTTGCTCGATCCGCCCCGCTCAGGATGCGATCGCACTGTCATCGATACACTGCTGCAATCTTCACCCCGCCGCATCGTCTACGTTAGCTGTAAAGTCGCCACCCTCGCCCGCGATCTCAAACTCCTTTGTCAGGAGGGGAAATATCGTTTATCCAGGGTTCAACCAGCAGACTTTTTTCCCCAAACAGCTCATGTTGAGTGCGCCGCCTTCTTAGAAAGGTGCTAGAAGTGAGGGAAAGTGTGAAGGATGTACAGACGCGATATATCGCGTCTGTACGATCGCGTTGCGCGAAGTGTGTAAGCGTTGCGGTGCGGAGTTTGCAGTGGGGAGCGCGTTAGCGTTGCCGCAGGCTAGGCGCGAAGTATGAAGTTTACCCTATATGCTGAGCGCCTTCAGGCTTCAGCTTTTTTAAGTATAAATACTACAAATATGTGAGAGCGTGTATGAATCAACTGAAGATGCTAATATTAATTAAGAGGCAGCTGTCGATTTCTAGCTAGATAAATACAATTTCAGATGAATAATATGTACACCAAACATAATTTTGTTTGACTGTATATGTTAAAGGTTGGCAGATACCCTAGAGGCTCTTATGCTCTTGAAGATTATAATATCGGTTCAATTAGCTGATTGCCCATATGGGATGACCACCGCAGGTTTTGGTTATAAGTATTCAATAGCATCGCAGTAGTATAGCTCAAGATTCACACAAATCACTAATAGATAAAAGCTCAAGTAATAGTTGGCTATTATCTGTGAATACGGTTAAAGCTTTGGTTCATTGTGCAAACATACGTCTCTATAGCTGAAGGCTACGGGATATTTTGTGGTGATTACTATTTCTCCGCGTCCTATTGGACGAAGTTGGGGTACAATTAGCTTTGCCTCTACTCTATACCTGTGTCCCGTTTTGGATTTACTCTTGGCAGAAGTGCCGTGTAAATGGAAGGCAGAGTTACGACTGGGACTACAAGAAGCATTAGTCAATGCTGCTAAGCATGGTAACAACTTAGATCCAAGTAAAGTAGTGATCGTGCGCTTTTCCTTGGCAGATGACCACTACTGGTGGGTAATTTCAGATCAAGGACGTGGCTTTAATTGTCCATCATCTGAATGGGACGCTGATCCAAATGAATATTTACCAGTTGAAGAGTCAGAAAGCGGTCGCGGTATGTGTATTTTGCACAAAATTTTTGACAAAGTACATTGGAATTCACAAGGTACAGAACTGAAACTAGGAAAACAGATCAATAATCGTTTCCGCTTCCCTCTACTTAACTAAGAGACAGGAGACAGGAGAAAGATGGGTTAGTGGGAAGTTGTTTCAATCGAAAATCGAAAATCGAAAATTCCCTAGTCTTTAGCCTCTAACCCCTGTTTGCCGTGAGTGGGACAAGGGGGAGCAGAAATAGAACGATCTAACCATGCAACAGCTTGCTGAAGTCTTTGGAGGGCTTCTTCTGGTTGCTCGTTAAGCAGAAAAACAATAGCAGCAGCAGCCTGCTCGTTGGCGCGAACGTGGCGATTAGATTTTAATTTGTGCCAATCATTAGGCGAGATGGTAAGCCTTTCCATCAATGCTTGGGCTAGTTCTAGGGTGCTAAGGTCGCTTAGATTGGATTTTGTGGCAAACTGGGTAGGTTGAATCATAATAGTGGGCAATTATTTTTATTACTACTCTAACAAGCATAAATGCAGCCGCCGCAAGAGCCATCTAAATCAGATTTACCAGAGGAAGATGAATTGACGCGATCGCTTGCTGATGTTGAGCGATCGCTTGTCGCCTTAAAAGAGCGTTACGCCCAAGTACAGCAGGATCGGCAAAGACAAGCAGAACTTCAGCAGCGCTTAAAACAGGTAAAAAGAGAAATACCTAAAAACCGTTCGTCTCAGCTTAAAGCAGAGTTGAAACAAATTCAAGCAGAACTAGAAGCTATAGAAGTTAATTTAGAAAGCCAGTTATTTTCTTGGGGAAGTCTGAAAGCACCTTTCTGGCAAGCTGTGCGCTTTGGCGGACTGGGGATTGTTGTAGGCTGGATCTTAAAGTCCTGTGCTAAATAGGGGCAAAAAATTATGAATGCTGAATTCATCATTCAGCATTCAGCATTCATCATTGGGCCTACCACCTACCACCTACTATGGAAAAGCAACGTATTGTAGATATATTGCGAAACGGTCAGCCAGATGAGTCAGTGTTGATTCAAGGCTGGGTACGCACGAAACGAGATTTGAAAGGATTTGCCTTTATTGAGGTTAACGATGGCTCATCCCTGGCTAACTTGCAAGTAGTGTTGAAGGCAGAAATGCCAGACTATGAAGCACTGCTGAAGCAACTGAATACGGGGACTTCAGTTGAAGTAACTGGGGTATTAGTGCCTTCTCAAGGGAAGGGGCAAAGAATTGAATTGCAAGCGCAAACAGTGGAGGTATACGGGGAAGCCGATCCGGAAACATACCCACTGCAAAAGAAACGCCATTCATTTGAGTTTTTGCGCACAATTGGACATTTGCGATCGCGTACCAATTCCTTCGGTGCTGTTTTCCGGGTACGCAATGCCTGTGCTACGGCTATCCACCAGTTCTTTCAAGAACGAGGCTTTTTGTGGGTGCATACTCCCATCATCACCCAAAACGACTGTGAAGGCGCTGGAGAATTATTCGCCGTCACGAGTTTAGATCTCAAACAAGTTCCTCGCACCAAAGATGAGAAAGTAGACTATAGCAAAGACTTTTTTGGTGGAAAGGCATATTTAACAGTTAGCGGACAATTGGAAGCTGAAGTCATGGCAATGGCATTCAGCAATGTCTATACTTTTGGCCCTACCTTTCGGGCTGAAAATTCCAATACTTCCCGCCACTTAGCAGAATTTTGGATGGTAGAACCAGAAATGGCTTTCTGCGATCTGAATGGAGACATGAATTTAGCAGAGGAGTTTTTGAAACATATTTTTAAATATGTTTTGGAGACTTGCCCGGAAGATATGGAGTTTTTCAACCAGCGAATTGATAACACTGTGTTGGCGACGGCTGATAATATTATCAACAATCAGTTTGAACGGTTAACTTATACAGAAGCGATCGCTCTGTTAGAAAAAGGTGATAAAACCTTCGAGTATCCCGTCAAATGGGGCTTAGATTTACAATCAGAACACGAACGCTACCTGGCAGAAGATTTGTTTAAAAAGCCAGTCATCGTTACTGATTATCCAGCCGAAATCAAAGCATTTTATATGCGCCTGAACGATGACGAAAAAACCGTTCGGGCGATGGATATCCTTGCTCCCAAAATTGGCGAAATTATTGGCGGTTCCCAACGGGAAGAACGTCTAGAGGTACTAGAAAGACGGATGCGAAGCCAAGACATAAATCCCGAAGATTTGTGGTGGTATTTGGATTTGCGCCGCTATGGTACTGTGCCTCATGCTGGCTTTGGTTTAGGTTTTGAGCGAGTAGTGCAATTTATGACAGGAATGGGGAATATTCGAGATGTAATTCCGTTCCCGCGATCGCCATTGAGTGCCGAGTTTTAGATCTAGGGTGGGAAGAAGCCCACCCTACTTAGCCTCATGCTGGCTTTGATTTGGGGTTTGAGCGAGTAGTGCAATTTATGACAGAAATGGGGAATATTCGAGATGTAATTCCGTTCCCGCGATCGCCATTGAGTGCCGAGTTTTAGATCTAGGGTGGGCTTCTTCCCACCTTACTTTTTCTCTGAGAATACATTTTCTCGTTCCCAAATAGAACCTGGGAATACATAACCAGTGGCTCTGCCGCATTATATCAAGCGACTGAGCCTCTAATGCTGTTGGAGCAGTTGCAGCCGCTTCTTTCGTCGAAATTTCTATCCGTCAAAGCTGCAATGACTTAATTACATTCGCGGTGAACAAGTGCAAACGAGTCGATATCCTTGTCAAGAATGTTGGAATTGACGTTATTAAAGCCGATCGCTTTCTTTATATTTGCAATTTTCCCCCTCCCCCTGTACAATCTATTCTCATAACTGTTAATTACGGTAGCCCGACCGATAAACCGGGGATTAATAAGGAGCGTGTTCATGGGCTGGTGGCATCGAGGTAGAGAGGCAATGAATCGCATCTCAAAAATGAAGAGATTTGTGTCGCTGTTTTTAGTGGGATTAAGTTTGAGTGTGGCGATCGCTGCCTGTGGAGGCAATACTAATACAGGTGGTAGTAGCAGTTCAGCTAATCAAGGCGGCGGCAATGTAGAGTTAAACTTAGTTTCCTTTGCTGTCACCAAAGCCGCCCACGACGAAATCATTCCTAAATTTGTCGAACAGTGGCAGAAAGAAAAGAACCAAAACGTTACCTTCAATCAAAGCTACGGTGGTTCTGGTTCTCAAACTCGTGCCGTGATTGATGGCTTGGAAGCAGACGTTGTGCATCTTGCGCTTGCTTTAGACACGAAGAAAATTGAGACAGCAGGTTTGATTCAACCAGGTTGGGAAAAAGAAGCACCAGACAATGCGATCGTAAGTAAATCTGTAGCAGCCCTTGTCACCCGCGAAGGCAATCCCAAGGGAATTAAAGGATGGGCAGATTTAGCAAAAAATGATGTCAGCGTTATCACAGCTAATCCTAAAACTTCTGGCGGTGCCAGGTGGAACTTTTTGGGTTTGTGGGGTTCGGTTGCTGAAACTGGGGGAGACGATGCCAAAGCCCAAGATTTCACAGCCAAAGTGTTTAAAAACGTCCCCGTACTACCCAGAGATGCCCGTGAAGCTAGCGATGTATTTTTCAAGCAAGGTCAGGGAGACGTTTTAATCAACTACGAAAATGAGATGATTTTGGCTGGGCAGCAGGGTCAAAAACTGCCTTATGTAGTTCCCGACGTTAACATCTCCATCGATAATCCCATTGCTGTTGTAGACAAAAACGTTGATAAACACGGTACGCGAGAAGCAGCAGAAGCATTTGTCAAGTTTCTCTACACCCCAGAATCGCAACGAACATTTGCTAAATATGGCTTCCGACCCGTTGATGCCACAGTGGCAAAAGAAGTGACGAAGCAGTTTCCTCCTGTTAAAACTCTATTCACTGCTCAAGACGTGGGTGGCTGGGAGCGAATTCAGCAGAAATTCTTCGATGACGGGGCAATTTTTGACCAAATTCAGGCTCGTGCCCAATAAATGAGGAGTGATGAATGCTGAATAAACCTTTCATAGTTCATCATTCATCATTCACAATTCATAATTCATCCTTCAAACTTTCCTATGGCTGTATCTGCTCATCCTCAACGCAATAGTGCTAGGAAAAACCTATTTCTCCAATTGAGAAAGTTTTCTTGGCCCTGGCGGATCACTTTCGGCTATCTCAGCATCATGCTATTGCTGCCTGTAGCGGCGCTGATTCTTAAGGCTAGTAGCGAGAGTCCTGCTAACTTTTGGAAAATTGCTACTAGTCCCGTTGCGCTTGCTACTTATGATGTCACGTTTGTCACATCTTTAATCGCAGCAGTGATTGATGGAGTCTTTGGTCTTTTAATTGCTTGGGTTTTAGTCCGGTACGAGTTTCCGCTCAAGCGATTTATTGATGCAGCGATCGATCTACCATTTGCTTTACCTACCTCTGTTGCAGGTTTGACTCTGGCAACTGTATACAGCGAGAATGGCTGGATTGGTTCGTTGCTAGCACCTTTGGGAATTAAGGTAGCATTTACTCGGCTTGGGGTAGGCGTGGCGATGCTATTTATCTCCTTGCCTTTTGTAGTACGGACATTGCAGCCAGTCTTGCAGGAAATGGAGCATGAAATTGAAGAAGCAGCTTGGTCTTTGGGCGCTTCGCAGTGGCAGACCTTCTGGCGCGTCCTATTGCCGCCCTTATTCCCAGCTTTGTTGACAGGTCTGGCACTAGGATTTGCTCGTGCTGTGGGGGAGTACGGCTCAGTTGTGATCGTGGCTTCTAATGTGCCATATAAGGACTTAATCGCCTCTGTGTTAATTATCCAACGCTTGGAGCAGTATGACTATTCGGGAGCAACTGTAATTGGCACCGTGTTATTGGGAATTTCACTATTAATACTGTTAGCAATTAATTTCTTACAAGCTTGGGGGCGACGTTATGAGCTTTGAATTAGCGGGGAGTTCTCTACAGTCAGGTGCGCCAGATTCTAAGCCATCCCCAGCAGCAAAAGAGCGTCCTTGGGTCAAAATAGTTTTGATTGCAGTGACGATCGCTTACTTATCGTTAATCTTGTTCATTCCTGCCATTAACGTCTTTGCGCAAGCGTTTAAGAGTGGGGTTGGCCCTTTCCTCAAAAACCTGGGAGAACCTGCTTTTATCCATGCGGCATGGCTTACAACCATTATTGCCTTGATTGTTGTACCCATAAACACTGTATTTGGACTCTGTGCGGCTTGGGTAATCGCCCGAAATCGATTTCGGGGTCGAGCTTTTCTCACTAGCCTTTTAGACATTCCCTTTGCAGTGTCTCCAGTGGTAGCTGGTTTGATGATCGTGCTGCTCTACGGACGTAATGGCTGGTTTGGGCCCTTTCTAGACGCGGCAAACATTAAAATCATCTTTGCTATGCCTGCAATGGTGCTAGCGAGTGCTTTTATCACCTTACCCTTCGTTGCCCGTGAAGTGATTCCCGTTTTAGAAGAAGCAGGCTCCGATCAGGAAGAAGCTGCTAAAACTTTAGGTGCCAATGACTGGCAAATCTTCTGGCGTGTCACCTTACCCAATATCCGTTGGGGGCTACTGTATGGAGTAATTTTGACCAATGCCAGAGTGATGGGTGAATTTGGGGCTGTGTCGGTTGTATCTGGTAACATTGCCCGCAAAACTCAAACCTTACCCCTGTTTGTAGAGGAAGCCTACAAGCAGTACCAGACAGAAGCAGCGTTCGCAGCTGCTGTTTTACTGGCTGGTTTAGCACTAGTCACACTGGTTTTGAAGGAAATTTTGGAACGTAAAACGCAAATCAAAGATGTGGAATAAGGAGTTAATATGGCAATTCAAAATAAGCAAGAATTTGAGCGTAATTCTGTTAATTACTTAGAAGCCGAGAGACATACGCATACTCGGATTAAAATTCGCATTCCGAAAAACTTACATGACGAACCAGTGATTTCTCGGTTAATTTCTCAGCATGGAGTTACTGTTAACATAGCAGCTGCACTACTCAGTGCCAATCAGCGAGATGATGGCTGGTTCGATTTAGAACTGAGAGGAACCTCGTCTCAGATTGGCAGCGCCTTAACTTATTTAAATGAACTGGATTTGGAAATTTGGGGTCAATCCAATCCAGAACAAGATGGATGGTGATCTCGTCTCTAGTTCAATGCTTCTCTTGATGACAGCAGAGGTGCAGGCGGGCAAAAGAGTAGGGTAGAGGAATCTTTCTTGTTCTTCAGACTATTATTAATTCCGTTTGCGCGATCGCATTCTTCTTAGAGCGGATTAATAGTCTATCTATTTTCTGCCAAGATATATTTTTTAACCTGCTCCTAACTCGATCTATTGAGAATTAAATTAATAATTGATACGAATAAGCGACTAGCAAAGATCTAGTCGCTTTTATTTCATTCTTTGGTAACAGAACTACTACTAGCGACATAGATTATATCCTTTCCGATTTCCAAGAGGGGGAAATCGATCGGATTAATCTCTGTAAGTAGAGGTTGTGGTGACTCCGGGATCGCGATAAGCAGTAGGTTCTTGCCGTTTCTTACCAGCCAAACCAGCTAAACCAGCTAAACCGATCAATCCTAGCCAACCCCAATCAAAACCGTTATCTTCAGTTCTGGTATTGTCTGTACCTGTTGTTTGGGTGTTGTCTGTACCTGTTGTTTGGGTGGTATCTGTTCCACCAGTACCATTAGGATTTGTAGTAGTTTGGGCAGATGCGGGTAGAGTGGCAAGACTCAAAGCAATAACGCTAGCCCCAGCAATTTTAGTTAGTGCAGAAAATTTCATAGTTGAAGTAGCCTTGTGATTTCTGATTCATTACTACTCTATTGATTAGTAATAAAAACAAAATCAACCTTGAGCTAGAAAACTTTTTTTCTCAATTCATACTCTAGAAGTAGAAAGATTCTCCACATCAAGTATTGTTTAAATTGTGCATTTTACGGATGTCAAACTCGCATTAGTAATTTTTCATTGCTCGTTGGATATCTCTTTGATCGTCGCGTCGCTTCAAGTCTTCTCGCTTGTCGTGGAGCTTTTTGCCTTTGCCAAGTCCGATGCTAACTTTGACTAAGCCACGCTTGAGATACATCTTCAGAGGTACTAAAGTTAATCCTTGCTGTTCTACCTTGCCAATCAGCTTCCGAATTTCCTGGCGATGTAGCAGTAGTTTGCGAGTCCGACGCGGATCGTGGTTAAAATATTGACTGCTAGTTGTATAAGGTGAAATATGCACGTTGATCAGCCATGCTTCCCCATTGCGGATTAAAGCATACCCATCCTGAAGGTTGACTTTACCTTCCCGAATTGACTTAACCTCTGTCCCCATTAGCTGAATTCCTGCTTCATAAGTTTCGAGGATTTCGTATAAAAAACGGGCTTTGCGGTTATCAGTAATTACTTTGTAACTTTCACTCTTGTCATTCATCGAAATTTTCTCACTGCTTTGATATCTTATAAGTCGAGCAAGGGAAAAAAGCAGAGTATTTGCTGCTTTCTTAAAGAGTTACGCATCTATACTAAAATAATAGTTATTCTTTCTATTGCGAAATTATCATCTTTCTCTTGCTCTCAACCGCGTTTTCTTCTCCATCTTAAGATATTAGGAATAAATACCTAGTCTGGCTTACCTATTACCATTTTCCTATCAACAGTTGGAAGATATTTATTTAAATTCCTCGATAGGATATATGAGTCACTTTATTATTTATGCCTGAAGTTGTAGAGTACAGCTACAGGTTTCAATATATTTATCGAATATGTTTGTTGTATTTAATTCATGCCTTTGACCATTCTTGTAGTTGATGACGATCCCGGAACTCGTCTAGCCATCAGTGATTACCTGGAAATGTGTGGCTATTCAGTTATTACAGCTGCTGATGGTCAACAAGCATTGGAAATGGTAAAGTCCTACCGTCCTCATTTAATGCTGACTGATATTGTCATGCCCCGCATGAACGGCTATCAACTCGTGCGGAGTGTAAGACAGCACCCTTCACTGCGATTGTTACCTGTCATTTTCTTAACAGAACGCAACAAAACTGAAGAAAGGATTCAAGGTTATCAATCGGGAGCAGATCTCTATTTACCCAAGCCGTTTGAACTACAAGAATTGGCAGCAGCGATTCGCAATTTGTTGGAGCGTTCGCAAATGCTTCAGTCTGAATACCGCTTGTCCTACGAAGAGGGTTGGCGTACTTCGATCCAAATTCCCACAGCCACAGCCGAAAAACCTGAACTATCGTTCCATTTAACGGACAGAGAAAGGGAAGTTCTAGTCATGCTGACTCATGGTCTTTCCAATGCTCAAATTGGAACCAGGCTACACCTCAGTCCCCGCACAGTGGAAAAGTACGTTAGCAACTTATTGCGCAAAACTACCACCAGCAACCGAGCCGAACTAGTAGGTTATGCGATGAAGCATCGGTTAGTCGAATAGAAGTCAGCAGAAGATTGTAGATAGCGATCGCGCCCAAGATTGTAGATAAAAACTCCAAAATTCCAGCCTATGTGGATTAAAATACACCATTTTACTTCTCGATTTATGGGAAGTTGATCGAGAAATGCTATAAATAGCTGGCTTAGATCAACTTAGGGGAGCAATCCGAAGCGTTACTCAGTATGGCAGAATACCTAACTCCGAACTCTAGTTTTAGTTTGACACTGCGCTTGCAGATTCCAAATCGTGTGGGGATGTTGGCTAGCGTTACCTCTGCGATCGCCTCCAGTGGTGGTACTCTTGGTCATATCGATCTAGTGGAACGAACCCGCTCTATTGCCATCCGGGATATTACTGTTGATGCTGCCAGCACTGAACACGCCGAAACAATCGTGCAAGCAGTTAAGGCATTGCCAGAAATTACACTCATCAATGTCTATGACCGCACCTTCAATTTACATCGTGGTGGCAAAATTAGCATTGCCAGCAGAATTGCGCTCAAAAGTCAAGAAGATCTAGCTATGGCTTATACACCGGGCGTTGGTCGTATCTGTATGGCGATCGCTAACGATCCAGAACAAGTGTATAGCTTAACCATTAAGCAAAACACGGTTGCAATTGTAACAGATGGTAGCGCCGTTTTGGGGTTAGGAAATTTGGGTGCAGCTGCGGCATTGCCAGTGATGGAAGGCAAAGCCATGCTGTTTAAAGAATTTGCTGGAATTGATGCCTTCCCCATTTGTCTTACTGGTCAAGACACTAACACCATTGTCGAAACAGTCAAACAAATTGCCACCGTGTTCGGGGGTGTAAATTTAGAGGATATTGCCGCGCCTCGCTGCTTTGAAATTGAAAAGCAACTGCGGCAGGATTTAGATATTCCCGTCTTCCACGACGACCAACACGGCACAGCAATTGTCACCCTGGCAGCATTGATCAATGCCCTGAAACTGGTGCATAAGTCAATGACCCAAGTCCGGATCGTGATTAATGGTGCGGGGGCGGCGGGAGTTGCGATCGCGCGCTTGCTGCGTAAAGCTGGGGCAGAAAACATTCTGATGTGCGACTCCAAAGGCATTCTCTCCACCCAACGGACTGACTTGAACGCAGAAAAGCAGGAATTTGCTGTCAGTCAAATGGGTTCCCTCTCTGGTGCATTAGTGGGTGCAGATGTATTTGTTGGAGTTAGCGCGCCTGGGGTGCTGACGCGGGAAATGGTGCTATCGATGGCAAAAGAGAGGATCGTTTTTGCGATGGCAAACCCGATTCCAGAAATTCAGCCAGAGTTGGTGACAAACGATGTAGCTGTAATGGCGACTGGACGCAGTGACTACCCGAATCAGATTAATAATGTTTTAGCTTTTCCTGGGGTGTTTCGTGGGGCTTTGGATTGTCGCGCCTCGACTATTACTACTACTATGTACTTGGAAGCAGCACAGGCGATCGCGTCTTTAGTTAAACCCTCGGATCTCAACCGCGAACACATCATTCCTTCGGTCTTTGACGATCGCGTTGTAACTGCCGTTGCTGCTGCGGTGCAACAAGCTGCTCGTAGTGAAGGAATTGCCGGAAATTAAGCACAGACGTAAAATTTCACGTCTCTACAGTTCTGGATGCCGAGCATCCGTATTTACTCGTTACCAGGCTGAGCCTGGTAACAACAAAATAATTCGTTCACCGAAACGTGGATCGATTGCGATTGTGTTGCTAAAACGAAGGCAGGCGAGCGAGACTGCTTTAAAGGCACAGGAAGCCTTGCGATCGTGGTACTTCATAGATGCCTCTGTCTTCTGTAAGGGATTGTGCTATAAATCACCAAAACGCTCTGAGAAAGAACACATGATAGCGATGATATAGATCGTTTGCCAGCCAAGAGGTGGGGGATACGCTAAATAACATCAGAGTTAGGTAAAAGGCAAACGCAACTGCTCTGTAAATCAAAGCAATTCTCCCAATACTTGGTAAAGAGGCAAAAAAAATGACTTATTTCAACGACAATTCTGGTGTAGATTACTACAATCACCTTGGCTCCGATTCTCTATATGCTTCTGGTTATGAAGGTAATGATTTCATTTGGGGTAATACTGCTAATGATATTATTTATGGGGATCAAGGCAACGACACTCTAAAAGGATACGACGGTGACGACTATTTAAATGGTGGTAGCGGTAATGACTCGCTTGAGGGCGAGTACGGCAATGACACGCTTTTGGGCGGCGATGATAATGACACGCTTTTGGGTGGCTATGGTAATGACACTCTCTATGGCGACACTGGTAACGATTACCTAAATGGCTTTGGCGGCGGTTACTCGGTAGAAATTGATACTTTAACTGGTGGTTCAGGTTCGGACACTTTTGCAATTGGTGATTCTACAGGAGTTGCCTACCTGGGCGGGTATGATTACTTCACAAATACTGATGGTTCCTATGCGCTGATTACAGACTTTTCAGCCGCAGATGACTTTATTCAAGCTTACGCAGGTGCTAGTTATAGCTTGGGTTATGGCTACTGGTCGGGCGGCTCCGCTTTAGATACTGGAATTTATACTGGCGGTGACTTGCTTGCAGTTGTGCAAGATACGACGAACGTAGACTTTGGAAGGGACTTCCTGTTTGTTTAGGATTTGATTGTGCTTTCTTTGGCTCTAGAAGCTATTTTAGCTGACTAGAAGATGGCAACTTGCTCTCAACATTATTAAAACGGTTGAACGCGGAGCGAGAAATAAATACCCTTATCTTGAAGCGTATCGCCTTGCCCCGCAACCGGAACCAGAGGAATACCCCAATCTAAACGAGCCGAAAGACGCGAACCCAATTGCCAGCGCAAACCTAAACCAATACTGACGAGCGTATTAGAACTTGCGATCGCATCATCATTATTATTCCAAATTGTTCCCGCATCCAAAAAAGGCGCAATTTGGAGTAACCCAAAACCATCGCCATCGCGGATCAAAGGAAGGCGCACTTCGACAGAACCAAAAATGCCACTATCACCAACTCGTTGATTAGCACGATAGCCGCGCACTGTATCAACTCCACCAATACTAAATTGCTCTAGAGGTAATAGCGAATCACCTGTGAGTTGAGCTGCGGTACTTGCAACCAAGGTAGCATCCTTGCGCTCGTTTAAAGCTTGTACCCACTGAAACTGTCCCAGCCAACTGAAAAAGCGCCCGTCAGTACCCGTATCATTCACAGTTGCATCGAGTATATCTAAGCCTAAACTAAACTGCGATCGCGCTGCTAAGACTCGGCTAGAACTGCGATTCACCCAATCCCCGCTAAAGCGGATTGCACTTACCCTAGATTCTCCTTTTTCAGGCCCTATGGTAAAAGAAAATGGTTCGTCATCTAATATATATGTTTGAGAGCGACGCAAATCTCCTGACAAACTTAGGGCAAATTCCGTAGTAGGGGTACGGATTAAAGGCTGACGAAAGCCAAGAGAATAAGTCTGTGTCTCACCATTAATGTCGAGGGGTGCAAACGGTTGCTCGATAATCCGGCTGTTGCCATTTTCATAGCGGAAATTCAGCGTGCCGTTACGAGCGTTTACAGGCAGAGCGTAACTTATATTGTAATCTTCAACACCTTCAGCGATCGCTATTTCTGCCAAAGCGCGATCGCCTAAACCTAATAAATTGTTATGGCTTAAAACTCCCGTACCACGAGTCGACCCAACACTAGGAGAGTCGTGATTATCCACGATTAAGGCAGCCGATAGCGACGGTGCTTCCTTCAAGTTTAAAATCAGGATGTTACTCCCTGGAACTGTTCCCGCTGTTAGTTCGGCTTGCACTCTACTAAAGAGGGGATCGAGTTGCAGAAGTTGCAAAGCTGATTCCAGACGGCGAATGTTGATAGGAGTTTTGGCTGCTGCTGCAATGCGCGAGCGCACATAGCTCTTTTGCAGACGATTTAGCCCTTGGACTTCAATGCGTTCTAGCTCTCCTTCCACCACCTGAATTTCGATCGAACCATCAGATACATCTTGGCGAGGCAAAAACGCGCCCGAAGTTGTGTAGCCATTGCGGGTGTATAAATCAGTGACAGCAGTGCGAATTTCTAACAGTTGTTCAAACGTGACTTCTTTACCAACAAAGGGCGCAAAAACTTTAGTCAATTCTTCAGCAGAGAAAACCGTACTACCTAAAACTTCAACTTTTTTTACTTTTATTTTCGCCTCAATTGCTGGAGCAGGCTCAGTTGGAGCTGGCCTTGGCTCAAGTTGAGGTGATGGCGTTGGAGTCGGTAGCGTCTTTGGTAAGAGTGGTGCAATAGGTCTTGTCGGCTCTATAGTTCCTGGGGGAATAGAAGGAAATGTTGCCTGGGCTAAAAGGTTAGGCGAATTGAGCGTGGCAGATGAGTTAGTATTTGAGTTGCGCAAAGTAGCCACTAACATCACTCTACGGGATACTATTGTCTCAGATAAGGGCAATTGAGACTGAGCTACAGCTTTGCCGCTCAGACACAACAAATTTATACAAGGCAGTAAAACCATTGCACTTGTATATTTATAAATATTTTTCAGCCACATATTAGCTATTTAGATATAATTTTTGTGAGTATTAGTGAATTTACGTAGTTATCTAATATAAAATTTTACCATATTATAAATTTATACCATTTCGACGGCTCAAGGTTTGAAGCAAAACACAATCCTTAGTACAGCCCTTTTACTCTCACACTAAAAGTTGTAAGAAGGATTTTAACAGCCGGTGCGATCGCTATCTTGCAGGTTAATAAAATGTCCCGATTGTATAAGCGCCTGTATCGCTTTACTTGTTTACTGATAATAAGTTTGACGCTTTGCTTGTTCTTCAATACCTTGCCAATTTGGCAACTGAATCGGCAGGTAACGGCTGAGCCAGTGAGCGCGAATCAGTTGGTGCAGCAGGGAATTGAGCGATATAAAGCCGGAAAGTATAATGAGGCGATCGCGCAATGGTATAAATTTATAATATGGTAAAATTTTATATTAGATAACTACGTAAATTCACTAATACTCACAAAAATTATATCTAAATAGCTAATATGTGGCTGAAAAATATTTATAAAT